>Ga0334883_1000045_pt1 | contig 220625 bp, 202 predicted proteins | sample GraSluR1_MG_6_FD_207230 | JGI IMG/M metagenome (GOLD analysis project Ga0334883, IMG submission 207230) | Sludge microbial communities from methane-producing bioreactor in Wageningen University, Netherlands - Granular Sludge_09_05-R1 | ecosystem: Engineered > Bioreactor > Anaerobic >...
TACCAAGTATGATAGAGTTGGTTGGTTGACATGAAAACCTCCTTCGGTAAAGTGGTTGACACCTTTACTTTACCTGGTTTTCCGTGTCAATCAACCGCTTTTCTAAAAAAGTGTCCGGTAGCTAGATTTTGGATTTCATCTTGCGGGACATCGTGCACAACGTGGAGACGGACGCCGGCGATGTGGGTGACGCGCACGGGATCGCCTGCGCGAATTTCTCCCGCTTCGGCGACGGCACTCCATTCCTGCAAATCCACACGCACCTGTCCGGTGGGCGTGAGATCGGTCAAGGCGACGCCCGTCATACCGACGAGTTTCTGCGCGCCGGCCTGCGGTTTGCGTCGCATCGCCGCCAGCACCGCTCGCAACACCAGGAAACTGAAGGCGAGAATACTGACGCCCATCACGCCGATCAACCAGGGACTCACCCGCACGGCGGGCGCGGCGGGCGAGGTCGGCGTAAATGGCACAAACAACAGCAACGAACCGAGGATAAACGGCACCAATCCAGCCACGGAAACGATGACCTCGGTATCCGTGAGCAGCCCCACGAGGAAAAAGACGACAGAGAGCGCCAGCAACCCGATACCCGCCCAGTTAACGGGTAGGCTGCCCAACGCCATAAACGCGACGATGTAAGAGACGACCGCGCCGATCCCCGCGACGCTCAATCCCGGATCGGCCAACTCCGCCAGCAGCAACAGCGTGCCGAGCGAGAGCAGCAAGTAGGCGATGTTCGGCTCGGTGATGACCTGGAAGAACCGCTCGGTGAGGTTCATCGACGTGGTTTGCGGGATCACCCCGGCCATACGCAGGGCAACGTCGTCGATCTCGCGGCCATCGAGTTGGCCGAGCAAGTCACCAAGGTCTACGGCGATCAAGTCGATCACGTTCAGGTTCAGCGCCTCGGAGGCGGTGACGGAGAGGTTCTCGCGTACCGCCTGCTCGGCCCAATCGGCATTGCGCCCGCGCGTGTCCGCCACGCTGCGCACCAAAGCGGCGGCGTCGCTGACCACTTTCTCTTCCATCACGTCGCTGATCTCCGAACCGAGTGGCACGGGATGCGCCGCGCCCACGTGCGTCGCCGGCGCCATCGCCGCCACGTCCGCCGCCAGCAAGATGAACAACCCTGCCGAGGTCGCCCGCGCCCCGCCGGGCGTCACGTAGACCACCGTGGGCACCGGCGACTCCAACAACATTTGCACCATCTCACGCATCGAAGACTCCAACCCGCCGGGCGTGTCGAGCGTGACGATGACGGCCTGCGCACCCCGCTGATTCGCCAGGCGCAGACCACGTTCCAGATAGCGCGCCGTAAACGGATTGATGACGCCTTCCATCTCCAACACCACCACTGGCCCGGCTGCCGCTCGTGCCACATTGGGCCAAGCGGACAACAGACCGATGACTAATAAAAGCAACAAAAGCCGTTGTTTCATAGCACACCTCCCTCCAAAACAACCTTCAAAGACTACAAAAGTCTCAGCACGCATTATGACCTGCAGACCTATCGTTGAACGTACATACTGGCTCAAGCAAGCGCCTCGTGAGACTTTTGTGGTCTGGCGCAAGCACTGCATTTACAAAAACAGCGGGCCGAGCAAATAATAGGCCAGCAAAAAGTAAATCAACAATCCGGTGATATCCTTGATCGTCGTGATGATCGGGTCGGCGCCGGCTGCCGGATCCAATCCCAACCGCGTTAGGAGATAGGGGATGAGAAAGCCCAATGTCGTCGCCAACGTCAAGGTCAACGTCAGCGACAAACCGATGACCAGGCCCAACGCCGGCACGCCCTGCCACAAGGCCGCGATGATGCCGGTCAAAATTCCCACCGCGACGCCCATACTCACACCGACGCCCATCTCCCGCAATAGATGCTTTCCAAAGTGCCGCAAGTTAATGTGTCCTAGCGCCAACGCGCGCGCGAAAATTGTCGTCGATTGCGTGCCCGCATTACCGCCCATATCCATAATCACAGGGATGAAAATTGCCAGCATCGGGATGCCGTGTAGCGTGTCCTCGAAAACGCCAATGACCGTCCCGGCCAACAACCCGCCGATCAACGTGATCAAGAGGAACGGCAAGCGCATCGGCCAGATGTGCCACAGCGCGCCGTTGACCAGGCGGTAGCTGCTGCTGTCGTGGTCGCCGAGCGCCACCACCGCCGCCTTGTCGAACATATCCTCTGTGACCTCTTCTTCCAGGATTTCCATCGCGTCGTCTGCCGTGATGACGCCCACCAGACGGTGGCTCTGATCCACCACCGCCAGACTGAGCAAGTCACGGTGTTGCAAGCGGCGCGCGGCCTCTTCCTGATCGGTGTCCGTCGTTACCCACGCGACGTCGGTGTCCATCACCGTTTCCAAACGTTCGGCGGGGGAGGCCAGAATCAACGTTTGCAAAGGAAGCTTGCCTACTAACCGGCGCTCGGCATCGGTGACGTAGAGGGTGTGGATCGTTTCCTGGGGGCGAGCTATGGCCCGAACCTTTTCGAGCGCCTCGGCGACGGTCATCGCTTGCGTGAGGCGCACGTACTTGGGCGTCATGATGCGCCCGGCGGTCTCCGGGCCGTAGCCAAGCAGCAAATTGATGAGTTCGCGTTCCTGCGGAGAGAGCGCCTCGACCAGCCGTTTGGCGACGGCGGCGGGCAACTCGTCCAGCAGCCGCGCGCGGTCATCGGGATCGAGATCGGTGAAAATGGCGAGTGTTTGCTCGTGGGTAAAGGTGGAGATCAAATCCTGGCGCTGTTCAAGGTCGAGTTGCTCAAAAAGGGCTAGCGCCGTTTGTTTGTCGAGCAACCGGAAAGCGACTACTCGTTCATCCGAAGTCAATTCTTGAAACAGCGTTAACAACGCATCCAGATCTGCCTGGCCGAGTAACAGCTTAAGGGCCTGCATATCCCGGTCTTTTAAGTGCGCTATTACGCGCTCGTATAGGTCATTCATCGTCGCCCCCGATTGATATTTATGCTATCTTTGCATAACTAGATCGATAATCATTCCCTCACGGCAAAGTATACGAACCACTACAACCGATTTTCTCAAGTGCATTATATGCCGAATTTACTCTCGCTCCAAGTGCAGAGTGTCCTAATCTTGCATTATATATCCTGCACTATCCTATTACGTTGCGTCCCCACCGCTACCAGCAGCAGGATCGCCGGCGTCACCGGCAGGCGGAAGCGAATCTGGCTGATCGGGCCGGGCACAAAGGTGACGTAGAAAATCGTGATGAGCAAGAACGCCGCCAGCAGGCGTGGACGCATCTTTAGCGCGCCAATGACGAGCAGCACCACCGCCGCGCCGTACATCGCGCCCCACAGCGCCCAAAACGCGAGCGCCAACGGCGGCAGACCGCGCAGGCGCTCATCGATCACCATCCGCACGGCTTGCCCAGGCTCCCCGCGGCCTAGCGCCGTGAGCGCGCGCCCTAGCACGTCGCCTTGCGGCACTGACGTTTCCCACGCCTGTCCGATAAGATGCGTGTACCAAAACTTGTGATCCTGCGGGACGAACGACCACAGCCAGCTCTGCGTGTGGCTAACGACAAAATCCAGCGGATGCGCGCGCACGATCTCGCCCGACACCTCGGCGATCTCCTGCAAGCGCTGGTCCAGATCGCGGGCTGTGAGTGTCGCCTGAGGGACCGGCTCCCAGTTGTACCGCTGCGCTGTCTCCGCGATAATGCCGTCGTAGATCTCTTCCCAGCGCGGCGTCCACGGAGCCACCGCCTCGCCGTTGACCCGCGCCAGCGTCGACACGGCGCTGACGTGCGCCAGGTTGTCGTCGAAGGTGCGCGTATAAAACACCTCACCGAAAACGACGTAGTTGCGCACGAACCAGGGCAACAGCAGCACGCCAATCGTCCCCGCCACGATGACCGCCCCGTGCCACCAACGCTGCCGGTGGACGAAAATCCCGTGCGCCAAAAGCGCCAGCAACGCCAACGGCAGGAACTGGATGTTCGGTTTGCACAGAATCCCCGCGCCCAACAAGATGCCGCAGCGCCAGGCATCGCGCGCGCGCCAATGCAAAAGATAGCGCGCGAACATCCACAAACCCGCCGTGAGCAACAGCCCGAACAAAATTTCGGTAAGCAGTTCGTTGCAAAAACGCCACGATGACGGGTTGAGCGCATAGAGCAGCGCCGCGACCTTGCCCACGCGCGGCCCGGCGACGAGCGTCCCGAACTTGAGCAGCACCACGACCGTCAGCACATCGAGCAGCGGCTGCACGAACGCCACGAAATCGGGATTCGGCCCACCGATGCTATACCAAAACGCAACGAACAACGGGTACAGCGGCGCGCGGATATTGTTAGCGCGCAAAGGCGGTTCCGAGTTCATCGAATAGACGCCGTGATCAAGCAGATTGACCGCCAGGTAATGATAGCCCTCCGCATCGACGTGGGTGAACTGCATCCCCCGCGGCGCGCCGGCGAGATAGCCCCAACGCAGTCCCGTCGCCAGCAACACGATGCAGACGGGGATCACAAACCGCGCCGGATTACGCATCACTGTACTGCCTCCTGTAGAGCGGTCAGCCTTCAGCTATCAGCTATCAGCTTCTGCTGACGGCTGATAGCTGACTGCTGAAAGCTATCCTAACGGCGACGTCAACAACACCACCGTCACCAATGCAATCAGGCCGGTCAGCGCCCAGGCCAGGATGTTCTGCCAACGCCGGTTGACCCAGTCGCCCATGACCCGGCGACTGTTGACCAGCTTGAGCACCAACACCAGCAACACCGGAAGCAGGATTGCGTTGACCGCCTGAGAGAGCCACATGATCGGGAACAGCGGGATGCCGGGGATCAACACCACGATCACGCTCAACACGATGATGCCCACGTACAGCCCGTAGAAGAGCGGGGCTTCGCGCGAGCGGTGATCCAGACCGCGCTCCCACCCAAACGCCTCACAAATCGCATACGCCGTCGAAAGCGGTAGCACCGACGCCGCCAATAACGACGCTCCCAACAATCCGGTCGTAAACAGATAGCGTGCGCCGGCGCCGGCCAATGGCTCCAATGCCATCGCCGCCTGCTCTGCCGTCTCCACGTTGATGCCGTAGATGAACAACGTCGCCGCCGTGCTGATGACGATGAAGGCCGAAACCACGTTACCCCACGCCGCGCCGAACATCACGTCCAGCCGGGTGAAGCGGTAGCGCTCCAACTCCACACCTTTGTCGGCCACCGACGCCTGCATATAGACGATGCCCCACGGCGTAATCGTCGTCCCGATCGTCGCCAGCACCGCGAAAATGTAGTTCGGTTCACGGCTGAAGGAAGGGGTAACGGCCTGGCGCAGCACTTCACCCCACGGGGGACGCACCATAATTGCCGTAACGACGTAACTCAGCGCTGCCAGACACAAGACCAGCAGCACCTTTTCCACATTGTCGTAAGAACCGCGCAGCACCAAAAAGCCCACCAGCAATGCGGCCACCGGCACGGTGATGTACCGGCTCACACCGAGCAGTTCCGTCCCTGCCGCCACACCCGCAAACTGGGCGATGGTTGTGCCCACATTTGCCAGCAACAGACAGAGCATTGCGAAGGCCGTCACGCGCACGCCAAAGCGCTCGCGGATCAGATCGGCGGTCCCTTTGCCGGTGACGGCGCCCATCCGCGCCGCCATCTCCTGGATCACGATCTCACCCACCGTGATCACCACCACCAACCACAAAAAGCGATAGCCATACGTCGAACCGGCCATCGAATACGTGGCGATGCCCGGCGCGTCGTTGTCGGCGCTGGCCGTAATCAATCCCGGTCCCAAAATCGAAAGATAGAATAAAATGCGTTGTAACCAGGCCGGTGCCTTTAAGAAGCGCTTCATCAATGTCTTCATCTGTGTCCTCCCCCGAAAATAAACGTGCTAGAAGAAGCGTGGCAGCCGCTTTTTCCAGGCCGTAGGCAACACGGTGTCCACGGCGTCATCTACCGTCACGATGCCGAGCAACGCATTGGTTTCGGGATCGATAACCGGCACGGCCAGCAGGTCGTACTTCGCCACCGTGTAAGCGACTTCCTCTTGCGGCGTGTATGGGTCCACCGTCACCGGATCGAGATCGATCCACGGGGTCAGATCGGCATCCGGTGTAGCCATCACCAGATCGCGTAAGCTGATCACACCCCGCAGGTGGTGGTATTCATCTACCAGATAGATGTAGTACATCGCTTCGTCATCACGCGCGTCTTCCGAGCGGCGCAGATAATCCAATAACTCTCCCGCGCGCAGGCCGATTGGCGCATGGGCAAATTCCGTCGTCATGATGCCGCCCGCGGAATCCTCTGGATAGGCCAGCAGCGAGCGCACTTCGGCGGCCTCGTCGTCTTCCATCAAAGAGAGCAATTGTTCGCTGGTCTGTTCAGGCAAATCGGCCAGTAAGTCGGCGGCCTCGTCGGGATCCATTTCTTCGAGGATGTCCGCCGCCCGTTCCGGCTCCAGATGAGAGAGGACAGCCACCTGCACTTCGGCGGGGCTTTCCTCCAATGCATCGGCCAGCATTTCGTTGCTGAGCGTCTCCATCAGCGCGGCGCTGGTGTGATGATCCAGGTCATTGAGGATGGCAGCCAGGTCTGCCGGGGGGAGTTGTACGATACGGTCGTGCGACACCCGCAGGCGCAACGGGTCTTCTTGATGTAAGGGCGCTACATCTTCCCAGGGAATGACGCCGGTTTTCCAGGAGCGACCTAGCAGCCGGGCCAGCGCCTGACCGAGGCCCTCCAGACCCAGGCGACGCAGCAATCCCCGCCCCCCGACATCCACGCCGGTGAGACAGTATTGGTCGCCCACGCGCGCGAGTTGCAGATCGTTGACGCGCACCACACGGCGGCCTTCGGTATCGACGATTTGCCGGTCGAGCACGCGGTCCAACAGCCGCAATTCATCGCCGGTGGGACTGTACGCAGGGCATTTATCTTGTGGAACGTTGAGCGTGATGCTAGGATAGAGACTGCTCACGCACGAAGCGGGGATAAAGCGGTCGCCGTTATCGCGGGCGTCGCCGCGCAACAGCAGCGCTTTGACGGGCGGAAAATTCCGATCCACAGCGCCGATCAGCACATCGGCGCACCGGCCTACAGAATTCCCCCAGGCATCCCATACCTGCCGGTTTTGCATTTGACTGACGTACAACATGCCACACCTCCTCAATGCGAAATATGAAAGATGCCTCGCCGTGTCTGAGACACGCAACAGGGCCGCAGCACATGCTGCGGCCCTGTGAACGCTCCGAGGAGGCGGATGCGGACATCCGTAGGGCGATGCCGTGCTGCGTCAGGTCTGCCGCGGTTTACTCGATGGGTCGGCGTCGTCTGCGCTCGCGGACGTTTCCTGTCCGAATGTATTGGTTACTTGGGTTGTTTCGTTCATTCCTCTCAGATCGGGCCGGTTCATCCCGGCAACTTCAGAAAATTGAGATACTGCAGAAACAGATTACGAAGGAATTATACCATTAAATAACAATATTGAAAAACGCATGTTACAAGGCGTGATCCCCAAAACAGGAGTCACACGCACACCACAATAACGGCCAACCCTGCCGCCAGCGTCAACGCCGCCGCATCCGCCGGACGAAACCGCAACGGCGTCATCGTCGTACGGCCCTGGCCGCCCTGGTAGCCGCGCGCCTGCATCGCCAGCGCGAGGTTCTCCGCCCGCTGCAAACCGGTGAGGAACAGTGGCACCAGCAACGGCAGCGCCTGCCTTGCCCGGCGTAATAATCCGCCCCGGCCCGTGCCCCACTCAGCGCCCCGCGACGCCTGCGATTTGGCGATGCGCTCCGCCTCCAGCGCCAGCAACGGCAGAAAGCGTAACGTCACCTGCACCATCAACACGAAGGCGTGCGTCGGCAGCCCAATTTTGGTCAACGGTGCGAGCAAGGTATCCAGCGCGCGCACGATCTCCGTGGTGGAGATGCAGAACGAGAGCCAACTGAGCGCCAAAATCAATGCCGCAAAGCGCAGCACAAGCAGCGCGCCGTTCAAGAGACTGGCAGTGGAAATGGAAGCCGGCCCCCACGTCCACAACGGCGTCACAGCGTCGCTGCGCGGTCCAAAGAGGATTTGCAGCACTGCAAGAAACGCAATGAAAGGCAACGGCGGGAGCAATCCTTTCAACGCATACCCGACCGGAATCCGTGAGACGATCAACGCAACAAGCAGCACAACAAGCGCCGATACCAATCCCGTCCAACGCGGCGCAGCAGTAACCGCCGCCAATAGCAGAAATCCGGCCAACAGCCGCGCACGCGGGTCCAATCGATGGACGACCGAGCCGGTAGGCAGGTATTGGCCGATGTTGACAAAGCGTAGGAATTCAAAATCGTGCATAAGAATCAGCGAATGGGCGAATCAGCGAATAGGCGACATCCGTTAAATCCGTTCGATCCGTTGAGAAAGGGCTTCGATGAGCGCAGTGGGTGAGACCAGGCCGGGCGGGAGTGACCAGCCGCGCGCGCGCAAGCCTTCGACTACTTGCGTGACCACGGGCACGGACAATCCAAACGCACGCAATTGTTCACCCTGCGCGAAGACGTCTCCCACGCGGTCATCGAGGACGGAACGCCCGGCGTCGAGCACCGTCACATGTCCGGTCAGCGCCGCCACATCCTCCATCTGGTGCGAGGAGAGCACCAACGTTATCCCGGTCTCCTTCAGTCTTTGCAGATGTGCGAGCACTTCGCGGTGCGAGGCAGGGTCAAGGCCGGCGGTCGGCTCATCGAGCAAGAGCACCGCGGGCCGCAGCGCGAGGATCGAAGCCAGCGCCACTTTACGCTTCTCGCCGCCGCTCAACGCAAACGTAAAGCGATCCTTGAACGCAGTGAAGCCCATCCCCACCAGTTCCATCGCCCAGCGCACGCGCTGACGCAGCGAATCGCCGAGCAACCCTTGCAGGCGCGGCCCGTAGGCAATCTCATCGCCCACGTACTGCTCGAAAATCTGCGTCTCGGGCAGTTGGAAGACCAATCCCACCATCCGGCGCACGGCGCGCACGTCCGTTTTTGGATCGTGGAGCGTGTACTCGCCGACGCGCACCATCCCTTCCTGCGGGCGCAGCAAGCCGTTGAGATGCTGCATCAGCGTGGATTTGCCGGAGCCGGTCGCGCCGAGTAACCCGTGCGCCGCGCCCTCCACCACGTCAAGCGAGACGCCGGCGAGCGAACGTTGCGCCAGCGGCGTGCCGAGCATGTAGGTGTGGCCCAGGTCGCGCACTTCAATGAACGGCGTGGTGGAAGCCGATAATAGTTCATTGAACGCAATCAGCGTTTGGCCGATGTGATGCGGCAAAGCGTCCAACGCCTCCACGAGCGCAGGGACAGTCAACAATCCGTCCGGCAGCGCCGGGAAGTGCTGTTGTAGAATGTGCGCCAGACCAGCCGCGGGGGGCAAATCCAGGTCCAAAGTACGCAAGGTAGCCACATCAGCGAATACGGTCTCCGGAGAGCCGTCAAGCGCCACACACCCGCGCTCCAACACCACCACACGCTGCACGTCGAGCGCCTCTTCCATAAAGTGCGTAATCGTGATGATCGTCAGCCCGGCGCGATGCAGGCCGGCCATCATCTCGCGCACCGTGCGCCGCCCGGCAGGATCGAGCATCGCCGTAGCTTCGTCGAAGACGATGCAGCGCGGGCGCATCGCCAGCACCCCGGCCAGGGCCACGCGCTGCTGCTGTCCCGCCGAGAGTTGGTGCGGCGGGCGCATCCGCAGCTCCGACATCCCCACCGTCTCCAGCGCCTCAGTCACGCGCGTGCGAATCTCGGACGGCGGCAAGCCCATATTCTCCGCGCCGAAGGCCACGTCCTCTTCCACCAGCGACGCCACAATCTGATCTTCCGGGCGCTGGAAGACCATGCCCACCGTGCGGTGAATCGCCTTATGATGCGACAGCTCGCGTGTATCCAGCCCGGCGACGGTCACGCGCCCGGCATCCGGGACGAGCAACGCGTTGAGATGTCGCGCCAGCGTCGATTTGCCAGATCCGTTCGCCCCAACGATCGCGACGTACTCCCCTTCTTCGATGCGCAGCGAAATCTCCCGCAGCGCCGCGATACGTCCGCCGTTGGGGAGCGGGTAGGCGTAGGTAACGTTGTCGAATTCAATCAGTGCAGACATTCAACCTCGACCTAACAAAAGATCCTCAGTAGTATAGCACTTTTGCGGGTGTAGACACTTTGAACCTATCCGAGAATTCACAGTTGACGCCCCAGCAACGCTCGCAAGCACAATTTTCGGATAGAGACTTTATCTTCCTTCAGCTTCAGCTATAATGCCATCATTATCCATTATTCAGAAAAGAGGTATGCCATGTCAAAAGATAACATTCGCAAAATCACCATCACCGGTGTATTGGGCGCGATTGCCGCCCTGTTGGGTTGGACGCATTGGGGCTTCATCCCCTGGTTTGCGGGCGCGTCACTGACAATTATGCACGTCCCCGTCATCATCGGCGCGGTGTTGGAAGGGCCGATCGTGGGCATTGCCATTGGCCTGATCTTCGGCGCGTTCAGTATGTTGCAAGCCGCCATCGCCCCGCTCGGTCCTGCGGATGTGCTGTTCACCAACCCGCTGATTGCCGTGCTGCCGCGCCTGTTCATCGGGCCGGTCGCGTGGCTGGTGTGGCGCGTGCTGGAACGCAAACCTGTACCTGGCTTGATTGCCGCCGGCGTCGCCGGGAGCCTCACCAACACTGCGCTTGTTTTGGGGATGATTGGCCTGCTCGGTGGAGTGCCTTGGAGCATCCTGCTGCCGCTCGTCGTCGCCAATGGCCTGCCGGAAGCCGCCGCTTCGGCCATCATCACCCTCGCCGTCGTCGCCGCGTGGAAGCAAATCGCCGTAGGTAAGCAGCAAGGCTCGAAACTCTAATGTCAACGGATTTAACGGATGAAATGGATTAAAAAGAAAAATCCGTTAAAATCCGCTCAATCCGTTGACACTTTCAAGGAGTCACTATGGAAGACAAAACATTGCAAGCACTGCTCGACGCTGCCGCGACGCTGATCGAACTGGCCGTCGCCGAGGACATCGGGCCGGGTGACGCGACCAGCACAGCGACGCTGGACCCGGGCGTGCTGTTACACGGGCGCATTACCGCAAAGGAGCGCGGCGTGATCGCCGGGCTGCCGGTAGCGGAGGCTGTTTTCCGCCGCGTGGATCCTGCCATCACCTTCACCGCGCGCGTCGCCGACGGGCAGGAAGTGGTGCCGGGCGAGCTTGTGGCCGACGTCGTCGGGCCGGGGCCTTCGCTGCTGGCGGCGGAACGCACCGCGCTCAACTTCCTGCAACGGATGTCGGGCATTGCGACGGTCACGCGCAGTTTCGCCACTGCCGTCTCGACCACGAACGCGACGATCCTCGACACGCGCAAGACGCTGCCCGGCTATCGCGTGCTCGACAAGTACGCCGTGCGCATGGGCGGCGGGGCAAACCACCGCATGTCGCTTTTCGATATGCTGATGATCAAGGACAACCACATCGACGGCGCGGGTGGCATCGCACTGGCCGTGGAACGCGCCCGCGCACAGCATCCCGATTTGCCCATCGAAGTTGAAGTCCGCGATTTGGACGAACTGCGCCAGGCGCTCGCCATCGAACCGCCACTCGACCGCATCCTGCTGGACAACATGAGCCTCGACATGATGCGCGAAGCCGTCGCCATCGCGCGGGCGCTTGCCCCGAGTGGAACGAGGGGCGTGCCACTGGAAGCCTCCGGCAACGTCACCCGCGCGCGCCTCAAGGCCATCGCGGAGACCGGTGTGGACTTCATCTCCGCCGGCGCGCTCACACACTCGGTCAAGGCGCTCGATCTGAGCATGAAAATTCAGCCCGTCGATAAGGCCACTGAGACTGACCCGGCGGCTCGCATCCGCAAGGTCAAAGCGGCGCTCGGCGACCGGTTGGTCATCCTCGGCCACCACTATCAACGCGAGAACGTGATCGCCTTCGCCGACTACCGAGGCGATTCGCTGGAGCTTTCCCGCCGCGCTGCACAAACCGACGCGGAGTATATCGTCTTCTGCGGCGTCCACTTTATGGCCGAAGTCGCCGCGATCCTGGCAAAGCCGGGCCAGCGCGTGCTCATTCCCGACATCGACGCGGGCTGCTTCCTCGCCGAAACCGCCAGCGAGCATTTGGTCGCAGAGGCATGGGACATCCTCGACGCCGCGCTCGCCACGGCGGGCAGCAGCGCCGACGCCGAAATCACGCCTGTCACCTACGTGAACTCTGACGCGGAACTCAAAGCCTTCTGCGGGCAGCACAACGGGACGGTCTGCACGTCCGGCAACGCGGACAAGGTGCTGAAGTGGGCACTGAGCCAACGCCCGCGCGTCTTCTTCTTCCCCGACCAACACCTGGGACGCAACACCGCGCACAAACTCGGCATCACCGATGACGAGATGCTGCTGTGGAACGTGCGCCGCCCACCGAGCGCGGAAGCTATCCGCGCGGCAAAGGTCATCCTGTGGCCCGGCGTGTGCAACGTCCACCAGCGCTTCCGTCCGGAACACATCCAGAAAATGCGCGAACGCTATCCCGGCATCCGCGTCATCGTCCACCCGGAGTGCAAGGCCGAACTGGTGGCGCTGGCCGACGACGCCGGTTCGACCGCCTACATCCTCAAGCAAGTCGAGGCCGCGCCCGCCGGGACGCAGTGGGCCATTGGGACCGAAAGCCGCCTCGTCCACCGCCTGCAAGCCGAACATCCCGATCAGCTTATCCTCTCGCTTTCGGACGTGCCACCCTTCTGCGCCAACATGAGCCAGATCACCCTCGCCAACCTCGCCGACGTGCTAAACGCACTCTCACACGGAGACCTTCTCAATGAAGTTACCGTCGAGCCGGAAACCCGCCATTGGGCGAAGATTGCGCTGGAAAGAATGCTTGCGCTATAGCTATCAGCTGTCAGCTATCAGCTTTCAGCTCTGGCTGACGGCTGAAAGCTGACCGCTGACAGCTTTGAAGGAGAATTATGCGGGACTTCAGAAAGTTGCAGGTGTGGGAGAAAGCGCATCAGTTGACGTTGGCAGTGTATAAGGCAACGACTACGTTTCCACAAACCGAGCTATATGGTCTGACCAGTCAAATCCGCCGCGCCAGCGCCTCTATCCCGGCAAATATCGCCGAAGGCTGCGGCCGCGATACTGTCGCAGAACTGACCCGCTTTCTGCACATCACCGCAGGTTCAGCCAGTGAACTGGAATACCACCTGCTCCTGGCGCACGACCTCGGCTTCTTACCTCTTGCTCTCTACACTGACCTGCACAATAACGTCACCGAAATCAAACGCATGTTGACCTCATTCACCCAAAAGCTGAAAGCTGACAGCTGACAGCTAAAGGAGACCTATGCCCATCGAAACTGACGTGCTCATCATCGGCTCCGGGATTGCCGGGGCGGCGGCGGCGCTACAGTTGGCGCAAGACCGCCAGCGGCAGATTACGATCATCACCCGCGCGCACGAGTCGGACGAGACCAATACCCGTTATGCGCAAGGCGGTATCGTAGCTGACGGGGAGGGCGATTCGCCCGCTCTGCTGGTGGAAGACGTGTTGCGCGCGGGTGCCGGGCTGAGTTGGCCGCCGGCCGTGCGCTTGCTGGCCGAGGAAGGACCGGGCTTGGTGGAGCGCGTGCTCATCGAAGAGTGCCACGTCCCCTTCGACTTGAACGCACGCGGTGAGATTTCACGCACGCGGGAGGGCGGGCATTCTGTATCGCGCATCCTCCACGTGGGCGACACGACCGGCCACGCCATCGAAGTCGCCATGCTCGCCCGGCTGCGCGAGCTGCCCAACGTGACGTTGCTCACCGGGATGACAGCGGTGGACCTCATCACCTCGTCGCACCACAGCCACGACCCGCTCGCCGTTTACCTGCCGATCACGTGTCATGGCGCTTACGTGATGGATCGCATCGAGAATGCCATCCATCGCATCCTCGCGCCGGTGACGATCCTTGCCACGGGCGGCGTGGGCCGCATCTACCGCCACACCACCAACCCGCCCGGCGCGCGCGGCGACGGCCTGGCCATGGCCTACCGGGCAGGAGCGCGCGTCATCAATGCGGAGTACATCCAGTTTCATCCCACCACATTGGCCGTACCCGGGGCCGACAACTTCCTCATCTCCGAGGCCGTGCGCGGTGAAGGGGCGCGGCTCTACACGCCGGACGGACGGCATTTTATGGACACCTACGCACCCAAGTGGGGCGATCTGGCCCCCCGCGACATCGTCGCCCGCGCCATCCACCACGAGATGTTGGAACACGGCTACGACCACGTTCTGCTCGACCTGGCGAACGTTATGGACGCGGCGCGCATCCGCGAGCGATTCCCCAGCATCTACGCGACGTGCTTGCAGGCGGGGGTGGATATCACCGCCGGACCGATCCCCGTTGTCCCGGCGGCGCACTACTTCTGCGGCGGCGTTCACGTGGATTTGTGGGCGCGCTCGACCATCGAAGGGCTATACGCCATCGGCGAGGTGAGCTGCACCGGCGTCCACGGCGCGAACCGCCTGGCGAGCACATCGCTGCTGGAGGGGCTGGTGTGGGGCGACCGCGCCGGACGCGACATCCGCGCCCGCAACGATCTGTGCTACATCTCCACAGACACCATTCCCCCCTGGCAGAATGTCAGCGAAGGCGCCCCCGCCGACCCCGTGCTGGTCTACCGTGACGCCCGCACGATCCAGAACATTATGTGGCTCTACGTGGGACTGGCGCGCAACACCCACCGGCTGGTGCGCGCGCTGCAAGACCTCAACCACCTGTGGGGTGTGATCGACGAATTCTACCGCTCGACGCGCCTGAACGACAACCTCATCGGCCTGCGCAACATGGCGCAATCGGCGTGGATCGTCACCCGCGCGGCGTGGCACAATCGCCAATCGCGGGGTACGCACTACCGTGAGGACGCCGAAGATCACGAGTTCGCCGGCCTGGGTGACACGGAAGGCCCACTGCCGAATTCGGTAGCAGAGTTCTGAAAGAGGCAAGAAGCAAGAGGCAGGAGGCAAGAATTCTGTCCTGCCTCTTGCATCCTGCATCCTTTAATCTTTTATCGGGAGTGACACAATGACGTATGCTGACGGCTTGGCCGCGATCAATCTGGACATGCCCCCGCGCGTGCCGCACACCGAGTATTCCGTCACCGAGCACTGGGACGTGATCAAAGCGGTGACGGGCATCGACGTTAGCCCGCACAGCCCCGCCGAACTGCGTTGGCGCGGCAGCCTGGCGCTGATGGAAGCCTGGAACTTCGACTTCCGCTGGTCCACGCTCATCGGTGGGGAAGCGTTGGCCGCCTGTCACACGGATATGGGCCATGCCGAATACGCCGCCGGCGGCGTGGATCGCCGTGACACGATCACGTGCCCGTTCTCGACGCCGGAGGAAGTGCTGGCCTTCGATCCGTGGGAGGTCTACGGCCCGCGCGGTCAGGCCGAACTGACGCGGCGATTCGAGGAGCACTACCGCCGTCAACGGGAAGAGACGCCGGAGCAAGTGGTGATGACGGGCGTGTACGTCACGCTGGTTTCCGGCCTGATCGACATTTTCGGGTGGGAGATGCTGTTGCTGGCGGCGGGCGTGGACCCCAAAGGCTTCGGCGATGTCGCCAACCGCTACGCGAGTTGGATACAACAGCATTTTGACGCACTCGGCGCCGCCGATGTGCCCGTGGTGATGGTTCACGATGACATCGTGTGGAGCGCCGGACCGTTCATCTCACCGCGCTGGTATCGCCAGTATGTGTTCCCCAACTACAAGAATCTCTTCGCGCCGCTGCTGGAATCCGGCAAGAAAATTATGTACACATCCGACGGCGACTATACGAAATTCGTGGACGACCTCGCCGATTGCGGCATCCACGGCTTCGTGCTGGAACCGTGGACCGACATGGCCGCCATCGCCGAAAAATACGGGCGCACGCACGCCTTCATCGGCAACGCCGACACGCGCATCCTGCTCAAGGGCGATAAAGCCGCCATCCGCGCCGAGGTGGAGCGCTGTATGGCGATTGGGAAATCGTGTCCTGGCTTCTTCCTGGCTGTCGGTAACCACATTCCCGCGAATACGCCGGTGGAGAGTGTGTTGTATTATCAGGAAGTGTATGAGGAGTTAAGTAGACGGTAGACAGTAGACGGGAGACGGGGGAGCGGATAGCTATGTCTATCGAAATGTTAACAGCGGCGCTGCGCGCGGACGGAAACTTCATCCGCAATGTGACGGCGTGGCAGATTTTGCCAGGGCGAGCGGCGGAGACGACAATGTGGCCCGCGGATCTCAATCCACGCATTACCGAGGCCGGGCGTGGGCTGGGGATTGACGCGCCGTACACACATCAAACACGCGCAATCGAAACTGCGTTGCGCGGCGAGAACGTCGTCCTTGCCACCGGGACGGCCTCCGGCAAAACGCTCGGCTACACGCTGCCGCTGCTCAATACGCTGCTGCGCGATCCCACCGCCACGGCGCTACTGCTCTTCCCGACCAAGGCGCTGGCGCACGACCAGATCGCGGCGATGGAGCAATGGATTGGCGTCCTGCAAGTGCCGCTCGCGCTGCGTCCTTACGACGGCGACACCCCACAGCGCCATCGCGCCGCCATCCGCAACGAGGCACGCATCATCGTCTCCAACCCCGACATGCTGCACCTGGGCATTCTGCCGCACCACACGCGCTGGGTGCGCTTTTTCAGCGGGCTGCGTTACATCGTGCTCGACGAGTTGCATACCTACCGGGGCATCTTCGGCAGCCACGTCGCCAACGTGCTGCGCCGCGCCCGTCGTGTGGCGCGCTTCTACGGCGCGGAACCGCAGTTCGTGTCGGCATCCGCCACCATCGCCAATGCCCGAGAGCTGGCCGAAGCGGTGTGGGAAGACCCGGTTGTCGCGGTGGAAGAGGACGGCGCGCCTTACGGCCAACGCCACGTCATCTTCTACAACCCGCCGCTGCTCAACCCCGATCTCGGTCTGCGGGCCAGCGCGTCCGGGGAAGCGATCAAATTGGCGCTGAAGCTGCTCCAGGCCGGCGTGCAAACGATCCTCTTCGCCCGCGCGCGGATGACCGTAGAAATGCTCCTGCGCGAACTGCGCGAGCGCGCCGCCAGTGCCGGGTTTGCACCCGAAGTCATCCAGGGCTACCGCGGCGGCTATCTGCCCCAGGAGCGCCGCGCCATCGAACGCGGGCTGCGCGAGGGCAAAACGCGCGTCGTCGTCGCCACCAACGCGCTGGAATTAGGCATCGACATCGGCGCGCTTGACGCTTCGATTTTGGTGGGCTATCCCGGTACGATTGCGGCGACGCGCCAGCAAATGGGCCGCGCCGGACGACGGGCAGGGGCGTCGCTTTCGGCGCTGATCGCCACACCGTCACCGCTGGATCAGTACCTGATCTCGCACCCGGAGTACTTCTTCGGGCGCTCACCGGAGGAGGCGCGGGTGAATCCCGACACGTTGAGCCTGCTCGCCGCGCATCTCACCTGCGCCGCGTTCGAGCTGCCCTTCGAGCAAGAGGAGCCTTTCGGCAAGGCGCAAAACGTCGGCGGGATCCTGACCGCTCTCAGCGCGGAGGATGTACTGCACGAGCGCAACGGGCGGTTTACATGGGTCGGGGAGACGTATCCCGCCCAGGGCCTTTCGCTGCGGTCGGCCACGGCGGACAATGTGGTGATTCAGGCCACTCTGGAGAGTGGCGATCCCGGGGTAGTGATCGGCACGATAGACCGCCCAAGCGCGCCGGGCCTCGTCTACGAAGGCGCGGTCTACCTGCATGGCGGCGAGATGTACCTCATCGAGTCGCTGGATTGGGAGCAGGGCATCGCGTTGGCCCGACCAGGCGAACTCGACTACTACACCATCGCCTCCGCGTCGATGCAGGTGGAGCGGCTAGACACGCGCCGGACGGTCGGCGCGCTGGATGCCACCCCACAATTGACCGATGAGGAAGTGCGCGTGCACATCAAACCGGCGGCCTATCGCCGCGTGCAGCAGGGCACGCACGAGACGCTCGGCTGGGGCGAGATCGACCTGCCGGAGCAAACCATGGAGACGGAGGCGTTCCGGTTGACGCTGCCCACAGCACTCGTGGAAGACCTGGCGGAAGCCGGGGTGATGCTCGCCCCGTTGGATTACGGCCCGACGTGGGTGCAGATCCGCGAGACGATCCTCGCCCGTGACAGTCAACGCTGTCGCGTGTGTGGGATTGCGGCGCAACCGGGGCATCCCCTGGACGTGCATCACCTCACCGGGCTGCGCACATTTCTGGCGCAATATCCCCGGCAGGAGGCGCTGCGACTGGCGCACGCGCCGGAGAACCTGCTCACGGTCTGCCCGCCATGCCATCGCAAACTGGAACGGGCGCGCGGCGCGCGGACGGCATTGAGCGGCCTCTCGTACCTGCTGCGCAATCTCGCGCCGGTGTTCCTGATGTGCGATCCCGGCGATTTGGGCGCATCGGTGCAAGCGCGTGACACGGAAAGCGGCTTGCCCGCAATCATCGTTTTCGACGGCGTGCCGGGTGGGGCGGGGTTGTCGCCGCGGCTGGTGGACTTGTGGCCCCGTCTGATTGAGGCAACGTTGGAGCGAGTGCAGACGTGCCCGTGCACAGATGGCTGTCCTTCGTGCGTCGGTCCGGCCGGAGAGAGCGAACCCGGCGCGAAGGCTGCCGCGACACAATTGTTGAAGCAGATGGCGGAAGATGACTTTTGGAAGACACCACCTTTGTAGTATAATGACACTATGCCAATTCTGAGTCCAGATGCCATAGAATTCATCAGCCGTAGCCCAGAGCAAACGCGCCGCGTGGGTGCGCGTTTGGGGATGCTGCTCAACGGTGGTGACATCATCGCATTGGAAGGAGATCTGGGGGCTGGTAAAACCGTGCTGGCGCAGGGCATCGGCATTGGCTGGGGCGCAACGACGTCGCTTATCAGCCCAACGTTCATCATCGTCCGCCGCCATACCCGCAACCAGGATGACGGGTATTTTTATCACATCGACCTTTATCGCATCGCCTGGCCCGCCGAGGCCGAAGACCTGGGCCTGACAGAACTGCTGGGTGATCCTGGGGCCGTGTGTGTGGTCGAATGGGCGGAGCGCGCTACCGACCTCTTCCCCGAAGAGGCACTGTGGGTAACACTACGCGTGTTGGATGAACAGCGCCGCTCGCTGACCTTCCGCGCCACCGGAGACCGCCACCGTACCATCCAGGACAAATTACGCAAGGAGCTGGCTGGATATTAATGCTACTCGCCATAGACACCGCTACCACCCGCGCCAGCATCGCCATGCACGATGGACGAACGCTGCGCAGCGAATGTACCTGGGAAGCCGTCAACCGGCACACGACGACCCTCGCGGCGCGCATCGCGCAAATGCTCGACGCCTCGGATCTCACGTCTGCCGATTTAACTGCTGTGGCCGTCTGCATTGGACCAGGCTCATACACCGGCGTGCGCATCGGCGTGGCCCTGGCGAAAGGGATGGCGGTCGCCCGGCAACTGCCGCTCATTGGCATCCCCACATTGGACATCCTCGCCGCAGCACAGCCCGCCGATAAACGCCCCCTGTACGCCGTCTTCGCCGCCGGCCGGCAACGGGCCGGCTTTGCGCGCTATCGCTGGGGAGATGCGGGCTGGAGCACCGATACTGAGGTCACCATCGGAACGTGGGCGGAGTTGTTCGCGCAGATCGACGAACCGGTGATCCTTGCAGGTGAGATCGAGACGGCGAGTTTACCGGCGAACGCACAAGTTATAGTTCCTGCGCCGGCGCTGCATCTACGCCGGGCCGGATTCCTGGCAGACCTGGCCTGGGCACGCCTGCGCGCCGGGCAGACCGACGATCCGGCACGACTCCATCCTCTGTATGCGCGATGAACGAGAATGGATTGCCGTTCAAGATTCGGCGATTGGAAGCCAAAGACATCCCCGCGGTCACCAGTATTGACCGGCTGGTGTTTCACGATCCCTGGCCAGAATCGGCCTACGTGCAGGAGCTATATTTCAATCCCAACGCGCACTATTTCATCCTGCAGTTGACACCGGCCATGCCCACCCATTCGTGGGCCGAACGGCGCGCAGCGCTGGCCTCGCAGATCGTGGGTTTTGTGGGTGTGCGGGTTGAAATGGAGCGAGGGCACATCAGTACGTTGGCATTGCGGCCGGAATGGCGGGGGTGGGGATTGGGCGAACTGCTGCTCCACACGGCACTGACACAGGCGATACATAGCGGCGCGCAAACAGTCGCTCTGGAAGTGCGCGTCTCGAACGCCGTGGCGCAAAACCTCTACGCCAAGTATGACTTCGTCGTCGTTTCGCAATTGCGGGGCTATTACGCCGATGGGGAAGACGCCTACTATATGCGCGCCGATGTCGAAGGCCGCGCGTATTACAGCTATTTGCAGCAACGCCGCGCTCTGCTAGAGTACCGGTTCCAGCCCCAACCGGTCAACATTACCTGAGCCACGAATTTTTCTCAACGGAGCGAACGGACGTTAACGGATATTTCTAACTAGGGAGGACTACTATGCTCAATAACCGTGAACAGGCTTTGGAAAGCATTCACACGCAGATATGGACATGCACCCGCTGCCCTCTTCACGTCGGACGCACACATGCTGTCCCTGGCGATGGCCCGGCAGATGCCACGTTGATGTTCATCGGCGAAGCGCCCGGATTCCACGAAGATCAGCAAGGCATCCCCTTTGTCGGCGCAGCAGGGAAATTCCTGAACGAGTTGTTGCAAAAAGCCGGCATCGATCGCGGCGTGGTGTACATCACGAACGTGATCAAATGTCGCCCCCCCGGCAACCGGGAACCGTTGATCGAAGAAGTTGCGGTATGTACGCCCTATCTGGATCAACAGATCGACATTATCAACCCGCAAGTTATCATCACCCTCGGACGCCATTCGATGAATCGAGCGTTTCCCGATGAGAAAATCTCAATCGTTCACGGACAACCCCGCAAAGTTAACGACCGGGTTTACTTCCCGATGTACCACCCGGCTGCCGCACTACACCAGCCAAGTCTACGCAGCACTGTTGAGGCCGACTTTGACCGGTTGCGTGCTTTATTGGAGGGTACGCTTATCCCTGAAGAATTCACCCCGCCACCAGATGTAGAACAGCTTTCATTGTTTTAATTTGTGAAGTAAATAGAAAATAGCATGTAGTGGTCATAGTAGGGACGGGGATTGTGGGGATAAGTGCTTGATTGCCCTATATATCGCGTTTGATTTGCGTCTCATTACCAGATGTTCTGTTTATGCGTCGATGAGGTTGGGGAAAAAGTGGGGAATTTGTGCATAAAGCCAGATTGACCGGGCATACCTTGGGCAGTTCCGGGTGTACAGAGCGTACAGTAAGCAAGGGCTTTTCACTCGTAAAACGCAAGAAGTTTTCCCCCAAAACGCCCAGTTTTCCACTGAAAACCCTATAGTTATCCACAGGTTGGCAGGTTTGGCGTGGTAACAGGTGTGTTACAGAAGTGTTTCATACCTAGATATTGTGGTCGAGCTTTGTGATATCCCTTGTAATAGCGGGTGTGTAGGGTGTGGAAAACTTTCGGTAGTTTTCCGCCAGAGATTCCACTGTGGAATATGGAAAACAGTACCGCAACCTGGGTTTTGCCGGCGACGGCAGACTGGCAATGGATGCGGGTTTTCTCTTGATACCATTTTCCAAATTATGCGTATAGATATAGAGGGCTTGGTTGGCGTGTGCCAGGCATAATTCACATCAGAATCATTTGAAAGGAGTAAAACAATGTTAGATCGAATTCTGCGTGTAATCAAATTGGACAAGAGTGTCTATGGTGAAGTTGAGGCCGACGAAACGGCGATTTCGCAGGCAGCGATCGTGGTAGCGATTGTCGCGGTGCTGTCTGCTGTCGGCGGCGGGCTGGGGGCTCTCGTTACGGCGGGGGGCAGAGGCTTTATTATGGCTTTTCTGGTTCCGATCCTTTCGGCGTTCGTTAGCTGGTTGGTTTGGGCCGCCGTGACCTATTTTGTGGGGACGTCGCTCTTTCATGGTCGGGCAACCCTCGGTGAAATGCTGCGCGTGATCGGGTTCGCGCAAGCGCCGCGCGTGTTAAGTTTGTTCTCGTTTATCCCATGCGTGGGCTGGTTGATTTCTTTCGCTGGCTGGTTGTTATCGCTGTACACCGGCTTCCTGGCGATTCAGGAGGGACTGGACCTGGATACCAATAAAACCATCGCCACGGTGGTTATCGGCTGGATTGTGGCATTCCTCGTCAACGTCGTCATCGGCATGATTTTCGGTGTAGGGATGGCTGGCGTCGGTGCGTTGGGTAGTCTATTCAGCGGCTAAGAGGCATAGATTTTTGATCCACGGCCAGCACTCGCAAGTACTGGCCGTTTTTTGTGGGACGGCTTAATTTGTAAGAAAAAACCTTGACAAAACCTGCGTTTCGCCTATACTGTCAACGGATTCGAACGGATTTTTGTCTTCTTCATCCGTTGCATCCATTGATATAGCATTGGAGGACTAGGAGTATGGAGCCGGTAATGCTGGAAATTCTTGATCTGCACGTAAATGTGGAAGGCAAAGAAATTCTCAAGGGTGTGACCCTTGTGGTGAAACAAGGCGAAACGCATGCTTTGATGGGGCCGAATGGTTCCGGCAAAAGCACGCTCTCTTACGCGCTGACGGGCCATCCGCATTATGAGGTGACGCGGGGCGACGTGCTCCTCAACGGCGAAAGTCTCCTGGCCTTGCCTCCCGATGAGCGTGCACGGCGTGGCCTCTTTTTGGCGATGCAGTATCCCGTTTCTGTGCCTGGCGTGACGCTCAACACGTTCCTTCACGCGGCGACCAGCGCGATGCGCGGCTACAGCGCCAAAGCGCAGCCCGGCGCGCGCGGGCGGCTCAACGCACATTTGATTCCTTTCCGCGAATTCCGCAAGGAGCTAAACGAAGACCTGGACAAGCTCAAGATGGATCCGGCGTTTTTGCAGCGTTATCTCAACGAAGGTTTCTCCGGCGGCGAGAAAAAACGCGCGGAAGTCCTGCAAATGGCGCTGCTCAAGCCCAAGTTTGCGATCCTCGATGAGACCGACTCCGGCCTCGATATCGACGCGATCCGCATCGTCTCGGAGAACATCAACCGCTTGCAGCAGGACCTCAATATGGGCATCCTCGTGATCACCCACTACCAGCGGCTGCTTAACTACATCTATCCGCAGTTCGTTCACATCTTCTATGACGGCCGCATTTTCCAATCCGGCGACGCCAGCCTGGTGGATGTGCTGGAAGAGAAGGGCTACGACTGGGTCAAAGAAGAAGTGCGTGTGAGGAGCTAGTCTATGGTGACGCCGCACGATGACCTCCGCGATCTCAAGGATCAGCAGCAATACGACTTCACTACGGCAATCGATTACGCGCACCAATCGCGGCGCGGCCTCGGCGAGGATGTCGTGCGCAGCATCTCGGCGCTCAAAAACGAGCCGCAATGGATGCTCGATTTTCGCCTCAAGGCGCTGGACATCTTCAACCGGATGCCCATGCCCACCTGGGGTGTGGACCTGGGCGCGCTCGATTTCGAGGAATTCTACTACTTCATGCGCGCCGCCCCCGAAAAAGCGCGCACCTGGGACGACGTCCCCGACGCGATCAAAGACACCTTCGACAAGTTGGGCATCCCCGAAGCCGAGCGCAAATTCCTCGCCGGCGTCGAAACGCAGATGGATTCGGAGTCGGTCTACAGCTCGCTCAAAGCCGAGTGGGAGAGTCACGGCATCATCTTCGTGGATATGGATACCGCCGTTCAGCAATACCCCGAGATTGTCCAGAAGTACATCAGCACCGTCGTTCCCATTGCCGACAACAAATTCGCCGCGTTGAACAGCGCCTTCTGGTCGGGTGGCAGCTTCGTCTATGTCCCGCCGGGCGTCAACGTCGAAATCCCCTTGCAGGCGTATTTCCGTATCAACGCGCAAAGCCTGGGGCAGTTTGAGCGCACAATTATTATTGCTGAAAATGGAAGTTTTGTACACTATATTGAGGGGTGTACAGCACCTCAATACACCACCGCAGCCCTACATACCGGCGTCATCGAAATCTTCGTCGGCAAGGGCGCGCAGGCGCGCTATACGACGATTCAGAACTGGTCGACCAATGTCTACAACCTGGTCACGCAGCGCGCGGTGGTTGAAGAAGACGGCGTGATGGCTTGGGTGGATGGCAACTTAGGAAGCGGCGTCACTATGAAGTACCCAGCCGTTGTCCTCAAAGGCCCGCGCGCGCATGGCGAAGTGCTCTCCATAGCCTTCGCGGGCGACAACCAGCACTATGACGCCGGCGCAAAGGCGATTCACCTAGCCCCGCACACGTCCTCGCTCATCACCTCCAAGTCGATCAGCAAGGGGAACGGGCGCGCCGATTACCGGGGGCTGGTGCGCGTGGCGAAGGGCGCGGTGGGTGCACATTCGAAAGTGACGTGCGACGCGCTCTTGCTCGATCCCGAATCCCGCACCGACACCTATCCCTATATGGACGTCAACGAAGACGAGTCGCACATCGAGCACGAGGCCACCGTCAGCAAAATCAGCGAAGACCAGCTCTTCTATCTGATGAGCCGGGGCTTGACCGAAAAACGCGCAGCGGCGATGATCGTCAGCGGCTTTTTGGAACCATTCGTGAAGGAACTGCCGATGGAATACGCCGTTGAGTTGAACCGCTTGATCGACCTGCAAATGGAGGGCTCCGTCGGATGAGCGCTGCGCAAACTTCCTCTGACTTCCTGTCTGTCAGCCTACGCGACGTCGAGGCGCTGTCCGACTTCTACGCCGAACCCGACTGGATGCGCGCGGCGCGGCGCGACGCCTGGGAGTTGGCGCAAGAGATGCCGCTTCCGCACCAGAAAGAAGAAGCCTGGCGGCGCACGCCTTTGCACCGTTTTCCGCTGGATTCGCTGCGTGTGGCGCTGGCGCAGCGTGAACGCGCGTCCCTGGACGATCTCCCACCGTGCTGGCACCACAACATGGCCCCGGAGAACCTGGTTTCCGGCACGCTCGTCCACTGCAACGACGCGAACTCCTATCAGACAATGCGTCTGGCGGACCAGACGGTGCGTCCTGAGGACGTCCGCAGCGGCGTGGTCTTCGACAATCTGCACCGGGCACTGCATACCCACGGCGATCTGATCCGCCGCTATTGGATGCAAGGTCGCACCACTCGCCCCGATTTCAACAAGTTGACGGCGCTCCACGCGGCGTTGTGGCATGGCGGAACGTTCGTCTATGTCCCGGCGGGGGCGCGGGTTTCCCGTCCACTGCAATCGCTGGTGGCCTACGACGCCGATGCCGGCAGCGGTTTGCACCACACGCTGATCATCGCCGAGAAGGGCAGCCGCGTCTCGCTGATCCAGGATCGCGTCTCGCAGGAGCGCCAGCCTGAACTCAATCTCGAAATGGTCGAAATCTACGCCGAGGAAGGCGCGTGGGTGCGCTATGCGAGCTTCCAGCATTGGGGAGAGGCGCGCTATTCATTGAGCGTGCAAGAGGCCACGCTTGCGCAGGACGCCAATTTCGTGTGGGTCAATGGCGCGCTCGGCGGTCGAATGAGCAAGGATTTTCTCACCACGTCGCTCAATGCCCCTGGAGCGCGGGCGCAGATGCACGGTTATGCTTTCGCCGTGGGCGATCAGCACATCGACCAAAGCACCTACCAACACCACCGCGCGCCCAACACGTACAGCAACCTGCTCTACCGCAACGTGTTGCGGGATCAAGCCCGCACCGTCTTCTACGGGATGATCCGCGCCGAGCAAGAGGCCGCCGGGATGGAAGGCTACCAGGCCAACAACAACCTGCTCCTCGACGACGCGCACGCGCACTCCATTCCCGGCCTGGAGATCCGCTGCAACGACGTCCGCTGTAGCCACGGCTCGACCACCTCGCGCATTGATCCGCAGCAATTGTTTTACCTGCAAGCGCGCGGCTTGCCCACCCGCGACGCCGAGGGCTTGATCGTGCAGGGCTTTTTGCGCTCAGCCGTGGAGCGCGTCCCGCTCGCCTACATGCGCGACCGGCTGGAAGAGGAAATCATCCAGCGATTTTGGGCACATTCCGGCACTCTCAATACGTAAGAAAATTTCTCTGTCAGCAGATTGAGCAGATGAAGCAGATTTTCTATTGTCTACAAAAAAATCTGCTCAATCTGCGTGCAACCTATGGTTGCCCATCTGCTGATGAAAAAAGGAATACTCGATGACTAAACCCACAATCGCAGCGGTCATCCTGTCCGCCGGAGGCTCCACGCGCTTCGGCGCGCCCAAGCAATTGCTGCCCTGGCAGGGACGCCCGCTCATCGCTCACGTCGCGGATATGGCGTGGATGGCGGGAATGTCGCCGGTCGTGGTGGTGGTGGGCGCGGAAGCGGAGCGGGTGACACCGACACTCGCCGGGCGCGACGTGTGCGTGCTGCGCAATTACCGCTGGCAAGAAGGCATGAGTACGAGTCTTAGCCTCGGTTTGGCGGCGCTTCCCCCCTCAGTGGAGGCGGCGGTCTTTTTGCCGGTGGATCAGCCTCTCGTGGACGTGCGCTTTTTGCGGTCGCTGGTGACGTACTGGCAGCGGCACAACGCCGGGATTGTGGTTCCGGTCGGGCGCGAGGAGCGGCGCGGGACGCCGGTGCTTTTCGCCCGACGCTACTTTGCCGAACTGGCGCAACTCTCCGGCGATATCGGAGGCCGCGCCCTGTTCGCGCAGTATGCCGACGATCTCGTGACCATGCCCGTCGCCGATCCCGACGTTTTGACCGACGTGGATACGCCCGCCGCCTACGCAGCCTTGTTGGCGCGGTCGGTGGCGTCTCTGGAGTGGGGCGCGATCAAGGGCGTAATTTGCGACATGGACGGCGTGCTCTGGCGCGGCGAGACGCCGTTGCCTGGCCTGCGCGACTTCTTCGCGCTGCTCGAATCGCGGCATATCGGCTATGTCCTGGCGACGAACAACGCCAGCAAGACACCGGAGCAATACGTCGAGAAACTCGCACGTATGGGGGTGACGACAACGGCCGATCACGTGCTCAACTCCGCCACCGCCGCCGCCGACTATCTGGCGACGCAGGCCGCGCCGGGCACGCCGGTCTATCCCATTGGCGGGCCAGGCATCCGCGAGGCGCTGCGCTCACACGGCTTCACGCTCACCGAGGGCGACCGCGCCGATTACGTCGTCGTCGGGTGGGACCGCGAGCTGACCTGGCAGAAATTGGCGACAGCGACGCTGCTCATCCGGGACGGCGCGGGCTTCATCGCCGCCAATCCCGACCGCACGTTCCCGATGGAAGATGGTCTGGTGCCAGGCAACGGCGCACAGGTCGCGGCATTGATCACAGCCACCGACGTCACGCCGGTGATGGCCGGCAAGCCCGGCCCGCTGCTCTACGAGCGGGCGTTGGCGCGGATGGGCACGGCGCCGGAAGAGACGCTCGTCATCGGCGACCGGCTCGACACGGACATTCTGGGCGGCCTGCGCCTGGGGATGCCGACGGCGCTGGTGCTTTCCGGGATCACGCAGCCTGATGAACTGCCCGCCTCACCGATCCACCCGGATGTGGTCTTTGACGACTTGGTGGCGCTGGTGCGGGCCTGGGAAACTTGATTCTCCTCTCAACGGATTTTAACGGATAGTTTTCCGTTGAATCCGTTGAGATTATTTGTAATCAGCCTTGTTGAGGGGATTATGGCAAAACTGAACTTATACGATTTGGATTTACCCGCGCTGGAAGCGTTGTTGGGGACGTGGGGTGAGCCGCGTTATCGCGCTAAACAGATATGGGAGTGGCTTTATCGCCATCTGGTCACGGAGGTGGAGCAGATGACGTCGCTGCCGAAGGCGCTGCGCGAGCGGCTGACCGCCGAAACGCGCTTGAGCGTCCCGCGTGTACTGGCGCGCCAGGAATCCCTGGACGGCGAGACGCGCAAGGACTTGCTGCAATTCGAGGACGGGCAATCCGTTGAAGTCGTGCTGATGCGCTACATCGAACGCCGCAGCGCGTGCATTTCGACGCAGGTGGGATGCGCCGTTGGCTGCCAGTTCTGCGCCACCGGGCAGATGGGCATCAAGCGCAATCTGACCGGCGGGGAAATCGTCGCACAGGTGTTGCATCTGGCCCGCGAACTCGACGCGCAGGGCCAAAAACTGACCAACGTGGTGCTGATGGGCATGGGCGAGCCGTTGCTAAATTACAACAATACGTTGTTCGCTATTCGCACGCTCATTCATCCCAATGGCTTTCAGATGGGCCAGCGGCGGATCACGCTCAGCACCTCCGGGATTGCGCCCGCAATTCGCCGTTTTGCGGATGAGGATTTGCAGGTCAACCTGGCCGTCTCGCTGCACGCCGCCACCGACGCGCTGCGCGATGAATTGATGCCGATCAACCGCAAGCACAACCTGAATGAGCTTTTTGGCGCTATCGGCGATTATCTGACGAAGACCAACCGCCGCGTGACCTTCGAGTGGGTGTTGATCGATGGCATCAACGATACCGTTGAGCAAGCCGAAGCGCTGGCCGCGCGCACGGCAGGGATGCTCATTCACGTGAACCTCATCCCGCTCAACCCCACCGCCGGGTACGCCGGGCAGCCGTCTTCCGAGGAGCGCATCGAAGCCTTCACGCAGATTTTGGAGCGCCGTCACATCCCCTTTACCCTGCGGCTGCGGCGGGGGATCGATATCCAGGCCGGTTGCGGCCAACTGCGCGCCCGAACGGCGTAAATCGTCAGGAAAGCGTCAGATTCACGTCAAGCATCTACTGCGAAAAGCGGTATAGTAGGGTTAGATGTGGTCGGGGGCCGCAGACAATAAGGATTCTCCTCCTTCTGATGCAACCGGGGGTTTTGGGACGCCCCCGGTTTTGCATTCCTAAAATAGGTTACCGCAAACCTGACAGGTTTTCCGAAACCTGTCAGGTTTTTTGTTTTTTCATCGCTTGCCTCATTCGTCATCCGTGATAGACTATGCGGACGGGGAGGCATTTATGGCACAAGCACTCTATCGCAAGTGGCGTCCACAAACTTTTGCCGACGTGGTCGGGCAGGAGCACATCGTGCGCACGTTGCGCAACGCTCTGCAAACCGGACGTTTGCATCACGCCTACCTGCTCGCCGGGCCGCGCGGTACGGGCAAAACGACGACCGCGCGCCTGATTGCGAAGGCGGTCAATTGCCTGTCGCCGATGGAGGAACGCCCGTGCGATCAATGCGAGATCTGCCGCGCCGTCACCGATGGGCGGTTGATGGACCTGATGGAGATCGACGCCGCTTCCAACACCGGCGTGGACAACATCCGCGATTTGTTGGAGAAGGTGGGCTTCCGGCCTGCGCAGGCACGCTTCAAAGTCTATGTGGTGGATGAAGTCCACATGCTTTCCACGGCGGCGTTCAACGCGCTGCTCAAAACGTTGGAGGAGCCGCCGGAGCATGTCATCTTCGTGCTGGCAACCACCGAAGTGCACAAAATCCCGGAGACGATTCTTTCGCGCTGCCAACGTTTCGAGTTCCGGCGCATCCCGTTGACCGGGCTGGTGGGACAACTGCAAACGATCGCCGCTGCCGAAGGGATTGAGGCCGAACCGGAGGCGCTCGATTTGATCGCTCGGGCCGCGACCGGCAGTATGCGCGACGCGATCAGCCTGTTCGACCAAATGGCGACGGGCGGCGCGGTGACGGCGGATTACGTGCGGTTGATGCTCGGCGCAGAACGGCGCGAGGTGGTGCAATCGCTGCTCCAGGCGTGGCTCGATGGCGACCTGAACCAGGGATTGCACGTCATCAACGAGGCTGTCGATAGCGGCGCGGACCCCCGCCAACTCGCTCGGCAGACCGCCGATTTCTTCCGCGGGTTGCTGCTGATGCGCGTGGGTGCCGGCGAATCCTGGACCGATCCCACCACCGAGGAGCGCCCGCGCCTGCAAGCAATGGCGAAGCAAGCGCAGCCGGAGCGGTTGGTGCAGGCCGTGCAATTGTTCAGTGAGGTGGCGTCCGAGCGGCGCGCCGGCTGGCAGCCGCAACTGCCGTTGGAATTGGCCTTTGTCGAGGCAACGTTGCCGCCGTCATCCACAACATTGGCGCAGACGCCCGTGACGCAAACATTATCGACGCCTCAAGCCCCACAGATGCCGAACCCTACGCCTGTAACAAGTTCACCGCCGACCCCGATAACAGTGTCTCCGCCCGCGCCGGCACAGACGCCGACTGTGCGTCGCGCTCCGGCGCGTGCAGTGACGCCTGCGCAGTCTCAGGCTGCGTCATCGTCGGCGCAGTCGCAGCCGTCTGCCAAAGGTTCCGCCAACGTCACACCGGAAATGGCCGAGATGGTCAATGCCCGCTGGCGCGAGGTGCTGGCGCAGGTGCGTCCGGTCAATCTGGGGGCGTTTTTGCGCGATGGGCATCCAATCGATGTGGATGGGGACGGATTTCTGGTCTTGGGCTTTCAGCATACGCTGCACTGCAACAATGTGGACAAGGAAGCCAATCGCAGTATCGTCGAGACGTTTCTTTCGCAGATGTTCGGACAGCGAATTTTGGTGCGCTGTGTGATGGAGAAGGATTGGCAGTCCGGAGCAGCGCCGGCGGCATCGAAACCCGCTGCGGCGGCTAAAACCGGCGCTGCGTCACAGCCGCGCGCGAAAGCTGCCCCGCCGATCGTCCCGCCGCCCCCGGAGCCGCCCGATCCGCTCTCCGACGACGAGCTGATCCGGCGAGCGCGGGAAGAGTTGGGCGCAGAGGTCAGAATGGGTGAGTAATTCCTCAACGGATTTAGCGGATTCTAACGGAATAAACAAAGTTGCCTCCGCTAAAATCCGTTCAATCCGTTGAGACGATTTTAGGAGGGAAATGATGAAAGGTGGTAAAGGAGCTGGTCGAGTGATGGGTGGTCGCGGGGGGATGAACCCCAACGATCTGATGCGTCAGGTACAGAAGATGCAGCAGGAGATGGAGCGCATCCAGGGCGAGACTGCGCAGGAAGTGGTCAACGTCACCTCTGGTGGCGGGATGGTTCAGTTGGCGATCACCGGCGGGTTGGAAGTGCAGAGCATCAAGATCGCGCCGGAAGTTGTCGATCCTGACGATGTAGAAATGCTGCAAGACCTGATTGTGGCAGCGGTGAACGAGGGCATTCAGAAGGCGCAGGCGATGATGTCGGATCGCATGGGCGCGCTGACCGGAGGGTTGGGGATTCCCGGAATGTAGCGTATGCATACTGCGGCGATACCTGCTTCTGTTCTCGAATTGACCGAGACGTTATCCGCGCTGCCGGGCATCGGGCCAAAGACGGCTTCGCGCCTGGCGTTTTTCTTGCTGCGGGGCAAGTCGGAGCTGGCGCTGCGCCTGGCCGAGGCGTTGAAGGGCCTGGTCGAGCGCACGCGCTTCTGTTCGATTTGCTACAATGTGACCGAGGCCGATCCGTGCCCGATCTGCGCGAATCCGGCGCGCAACCAGCGGGTGGTCTGCGTGATCGAAGAACCATTGGACTTGCTGGCGCTGGAGCGCACGGACCAATACCACGGCGTCTACCACGTGCTGCACGGCGCGCTCTCGCCGATGGAGGGCGTCTTCGCCGAGGATTTGCGCATCAACGAGTTGGAAGCGCGCATCCGGCGCGGTGAAGTGGAGGAGATCATCCTTGCCACCAATCCCACCAGCGAAGGCGATTACACGGCGGCGTACCTGTTGCAGCGGTTGAAGCCTCTCGGCGCGCGCGTCACGCGCCTGGGCCGAGGCCTGCCGATGGGCGGCGATCTCGAATATGCGGACGCGGTGACGCTCACCCGCGCCCTGGAATCCAGGCAGGAGCTATAATGCGCAATACCTGGAATCTCGATGTGCGCTGGGGATGGATGATCGGCCTGGTCATCGTCGCCGTTCTTATTGCGATCACGGTCACACTCGTCGTGCTGGCGTGGATGTCGCCCGTCAATATCTGGACGTTTTTGATGGGCGTCGGCGCGGTTGTGGCGTTGGGCGTCATCATCCGGCTGATTTATCAACTGTGGGGGCTGATCAACGCCGTCTACGAGATGGATCGCAATGCGGTCGTCATCCGTTGGGGCGGTGTCCAACACCAGATTCCTATGGCCTCGGTGCAGTCCGTCTTACAAGGCACGGGCGTGACCGGATTGCGGATGCAGCCGGGATTTCGCTGGCCGGGATACTTTGTCGGCCTGGGTGAAGCGGCGGAGGTTGGACCGATTTTGTTCTTCGCCACGCGCCCATTAAGTGAGCAGATCATCATCCGCACGGCAGGGATGGCGTATGCGATTTCGCCCAAAGACCTGGAAGAATTCCTGCAAGCGTTCCGCGAGCGGCTGGACATGGGGCCGACGCAGGAGGTCGAGGAATCGTCCAAACACCCCGGCTTTCTCGACTGGACGATCTGGCGGGATCGACTGGGGTTGAGTGTGGTACTCGGCAGCGTGTTGCTGCTTGTCTTGTTGGTAGGCATACTCTGTTGGCGTTATCCGTCTCTGCCGCCGGAGATTGTGCTGCGCTTTGACCCCGCGGGAGGGGCGTTACTGGTGGCCGAGGCTTCGCGCATCTTCTATCTCGCGTTGCTCGGCGTGATTTTCCTGGTGGTCAATGGTGGGCTGGGACTGCTGTTGTATCGCCGCGAACGCACGGCGACTTATTTCCTCTGGCTGGGGTTGCTGGCCGTGCAGGGTGGTTTGTGGGCGGCGGCGGTATCGATTTTGATGCGACAATGATACGTTTAGCCGCGTTCGACCTGGATGGGACGTTGATGGGGACGGATCAGAAGATTCGTCCCCGTGTGCTTGATGCAGTGGCACGCGCCCAGGCGAAGGGCGTCATCGTCACCCTGGCCACCGGGCGGATGTTCACGGCGACAGAACGCTTCGCCCGTGAGTTGAACGTGACCGCGCCATTGTTGTGTTATCAGGGTGGGTGGATTCAGGCGCTCGATGGGCCGGTGCTGCGGCGCATCTCGTTGCCTTTATCGGCGGCGCAGACGGCGATTGCGTTAGGCGAGGCGGAAGGGTGGCACACGCTGTTGTACGCCGAAGGGCAGCTTTTCGTCTGCGAGTTTTTGCACCCGGTGGCGTTTTACGATGCGCTCCTGGGGTCCGGTGTGATCCTGGGCGAACCCTGGGAGGCGATCCTCGCGGCGCACGAGGTGGACAAGGTGCTATACGTGGCCGAACCGGAGCAGATTCCGGCGATGGCGGACGTGTTGCAGGCGCGCTTTGAAGGGCTGGCCGAGATTGTGCGTTCGCACGCGAGGTTCATCGAAGTGGTACCGCTAGGGGTGGATAAGGGATCGGCGCTGGCGTGGTTGGCGCAGCATTACGATATTCCACGGGAACAGGTGTTGGCGGCAGGCGATCAGGAGAACGACATCACGATGATCGAATGGGCCGGTATCGGTGTGGCGATGGGCAACGCGGCTCCGTCTGTGCGGGAGGTTGCGGATTGGATCGCGCCGCCGGTAACGGAAGACGGCGCGGCGGTGCTGCTCGAACGTTTTGTGCTGGATGGGAGTCACTGTTGAGCGCTCCGATTCTCTCCGTGCGCAGTCCCACGGCTATCGCGCGGGCGGTCGAACTGCTCCAGGCAGGGCAGATCATTATCATTCCCACAGACTCGGTTTACGGCATCGCCGTCCTTCCCGATAAAACTGAGGCAATAACGCATCTTTACGAGATACGAAACCGTGAGCCTGAACCGGCGTCCCCATTCCTGATGGCGCATGCGGAGTATATGGATGCGTTGGCACGTTCGACCTTGACGGCGCAGCGGTTGGCCCGCGCGTTCTGGCCTGGTTTACTGACGTTGATCCTGCCGCCCAACCCCAATCTCAGCCCGGCGTTGCGCGCTTTGCCGGTGGCGCTGCGGGTGCCGAATTTTCCCATGCTGTTGCCACTTTTCGATGCCGTCGGCGGCTTCTTGTTTGCCAGCGGCGCGGTGTGTTGTGGTGAAGGTCCCGCCATTACCGCCCGCGAAGCAGCCGCCCTTTTTGGCAATGACGTTGGCCTTATCCTGGATGGCGGGCGCGCGCCCTTCGGCATCCCTTCAACCATTGTGGACTGCATCCCCGATCCGCCGGAGATTCGGCGGCGCGGCGTCATCCCGGAGGAGAAAATCTGGGAGGTGGCGGGCATTACGCTGCCAGCGAGGTCAGGTGAAACGTTGGTCCATTAGCGCGTGTCTCGTGATCCTCCTCGTGGCGGCCGGGCTACGCTTCTATCGACTGGATGCGCAATCCTTCTGGAACGACGAGGGCAACACCGCGCGACTGGTCGAGCGCCCGGTTGCTCTGATCATCGAGGGCGCAGCCGGCGACATTCATCCCCCTGGCTATTACCTGCTGCTGCACGTGTGGCGCGCCTTCACCGGCGATTCCGAGTTCGCGTTGCGCGCGTTCTCGGCGCTGTGCGGCGTACTCACCGTGGCTGTGACGGCGGCTGCGGCCCACCGCGTAGGCGGACGACGAACCGCGCTCGCCGCCGCGCTCCTCGTAGCCGTACACCCCTTATCCGTCTACTATAGCCAGGAAGCACGGATGTATGCCTTGCTCGGTTTAGCCTCGGCGTTGACGCTGTTTTTTAGTCTAAAGTTCCAACGCGGAGTTCCGCGCGTCCAAAATCCAAAATCCAAAATCCAAAATCTCTTCTTACTCCTTGCCCTCAGCATCGCGCTGGGGCTTTACACGCAATACGCTTACATCTTCGTCCTGGCGGGGCTAAATCTGGCGTTTGGCGTCGATTGGCTGTTGCGGCGTCCGTGGGATTGGCGCGTGCTGTGGCGGTGGATTGCGGCGCACGCGCTTGGCGGATTGGCGTTTTTGCCGTGGGCGCCGATTGCGTTGGGGGCGAGTGGCTGGCGTCCGCCGGATTTGGATTCGGCGCGGGCCACTCAGGAGATTGCGCGGGCGCTACTCGTGGGGATTACGCTCCCGGCAGGTGTCGCTCCATGGGTGATGGTCTGCGGCGCGCTCCTTCTGGGGTTCGCACTGACGGTGCGCGCCCGTTTTCGTTTCGGTGCGTGGGCGGCATTGGGCATGGCGTTGGCCCCACCGACGTTGTTGATTGTCCTCGGTCTCTATCGCCCGGCGTACCTTAAGTTTATGCTGGCCTCGGTTGCGCCGTTGGCGGTGGTCTTGGCCTTGCCCTTGCACCGAGCAACCACTCGTCCGGGTCTTGCACGGAACGCGCTCGCGGGATTACTCCTGTTGGCGTTGCTCTGGGCGCAGTTGACCTCATTGCAACACCTCTACGCCGATCCCGCCTACGCCCGCGACGACTATCGCGGCCTCGCGGCGCGCATTGCGGCGGAAGCGCGTCCCGGTGACGCGATCCTGCTCAGCGCGCCGAACCAGTGGGAAGTCTTCACCTACTACTACCGGGGGCCGCTGCCGGTCTATCCTGCGCCTTACCGGCCCGATCCGACCAGGGCGGCGCAGTGGGTGGATGAGATTGCGGCGAAGCACGCGCGCCTGTTCGTCCTCTATTGGGGCGACGCAGAATCCGACCCGGAGCGCCTGATCGAACCGTACCTGGCACGTAATGCCCACAAAGCGGGAGATGCGTGGATAAGCACGGTGCGGCTGGCAATCTATGGGACTTCACTCTTGCCAGATGCACCCACAGCGTTCGTGGCTGCGCAGTTAGGCGACGTCATCACGCTCGAAGGTTACGCATTGCCGGAGACCGCCTTTGCGCCCGGTGATGTCGTTCCATTGACGCTGTTCTGGCGGGCGGAGACCACGCCGGGAGAACGGTACAAGGTCTTCGTTCACCTGCTCGATGCAGCCGGAACGTTGGTCGCCCAGACCGACACCGAACCGGGCGGCGGCTTTGCCCTCACTGCGTTATGGCCGCCGGGAGAGCGTCTGACCGACCGGTACGGCGTGTTCGTGCCTCCAGAAAGTCCGCCTGGGGAGTATCGTCTTCTGGTGGGAATGTACAGCTTCTCTGGGGAACGTCTGCCGGTCGCGTTGAACGGACAGCCGGCGGGCGACACACTGACCTTGACGACGCTTACCGTGACATCACCGCAATAACCACCGGCACAGCCGTCAACGAATCGATCTGCGCCACATTAGGCATCCACAGTCCCGATGACGCACCGCCGTCAAGGTTGAGCGCAATATCTACGTCCAAGTCGGACTCCACAAGCCACATCGCCAGTGTGTGCAGGCTGAAGAACCCGCGCGGCGCGATTAGCATCAGGATGCGCCCGTTGTCGTCCTGCGCGACCACTGTGCGCCGCGCCGTGCGCCCGTCGTCGGCGTCAGCGGGGAAGCCCATTTCGCCGCCGGGTTTGACGAGTACGGGGAAGCACTGCACCGCCTCGCGCAACGGCTCGGACGGATCGTAAGGCCAGGTTCGCAGCCAACGCACGCTCGCCTCGCCAGCGTCCGTCACTGCGAACATCCCCGCGAAATCGCCGTAGGGTGTTCCGAAGCGCTCGCGGTTGCTGATCGTCAGCCCCGTGACGACTTGCTCCGGCGTGAAGTAGCCCCCGTTCACCACCAAGACAGCACCGGTCTGCTGCACCCAGGCGCTCACCAATGCAGGCGCGCCCGGCGCATACAACACGCGGAACACCACGACGGTCGGGTCGAGGCGGGCGACGGTCACGCGCTCCACGCTGGTCCCGACGGCGACGTTGAGACTGCGGACTTCGATGCCCGGTTGGACGCTCTGCCAGCCGGTATCCGGTGGGAGCGGCGTCGATGTGGGTGGGATGATGGGAGTGGGCGTCGCTGTCGGCGTCGGCGTGAGGGTGGGGGTGGGTGTCGGCCAGGGGGTGAAGAGCGGCGCGTTACACGCCAGCGTTGTTAATAATCCCAAGAAGAGAACTATCACGAGCCATTTTTTCATCATAACCGCAATCATACCGCAGATTTGGGATTTGGGGATTATAACCAACGCGCCTTGGCCCTGAAGAGGCCAGGCGAAAAGAGCAAAGCCCTTCGGGCTATACGTTTTTAACGGGTGGGCTTTCGTTGGCTTGACAACTGCCTTGCTTATGGCATAATTTTCATACAAAGGCGTTGATGGAGACGAGTACGCGCAGGAAGCCGCTTCAGCGAATTCGGGAACGTGTGAGCCGAGTGCAAGAGCCAGCGCGGAAAATCCCTCCGGAGCCGCCCACTGAACAGTCTGGGTAGTCAATTAGTGTCGAGTAGTCGAATGACGATCTGACTACTCGACTAAAGACTACAAGACTATCTGACTAAGTAAGTAGGGCCGGGTTTGCCACCCGTTATCCACGGTGCAGCGGTGATGGCCGCTGATTGAGAGGTTCCGTGTTGGGCGGGACAACCAGGGTGGTACCGCGAGAGCAAAAGATACACGCTCCCGTCCCTGTGGGGATGGGGGCGTGTTTGTTTGGGGATGCCCAGGGCTGAAAGCCCCAGGGCCAAAAGAGCAAAGCCCCTGCGGGGCTGGGGAAATCGACGGTGCGCTATCCGTGGGGAAAAATGCACGAGCAAAGCCCCTGCGGGGCTGGGGAAATCAGCCCGAAGGGCTTCGCTCTTTGGGCCAGATGCTTTAGCTTCTAGTTTTAGGAGAATCTCATGCCCTATTGGCGATTGTTCTACCACATGACCTGGTCTACCAAAAACCGCATGTTGTGGATTGACCCAGAATGGGAATCGTCGTTGCACAATGTCATCGCGGCCAAAGCCGCTGAGTTACGCGGCATGGTGTACGCAGTGGGCGGTATCGAAGATCATGTGCATCTGGTCGCCTCCGTACCGCCGAGTATTGCATTATCGGAGTTCATTGGACAGGTGAAGGGCAACAGTTCACATTTCGTCAATCACGAGATTAAACCGGATTATCACTTTGCGTGGCAAGGTCAATATGGTGTGGTATCATTTGGCGGCAAACAGTTGGATACGGTGGTGAAGTACGTCAAAAACCAGCGCGAACATCATACTGCTGGCACCGCTATTACATTTTTGGAAACGGATGAGGATTCAATAGTGTCAGGCGAAAAACCACCAGGCTAAAAGGCATAATCTCTTTAGCCCCGAAGGGGCTTCGCTCTTTTAGCCAGATGCTTTAGCTTCGGAATTTTTGGAGGAGATCATTATGTTCAAACCAGTACAAACCCAAGTCGATTTCATCGCACAAGAACACGAAATGCTGGATTTTTGGGACAAAGTCCAGGCATTCCAGAAACTCAATCGCTTGCGCGCAGGCGCTCCGCGTTGGTCGTTCATCGACGGCCCGATCACGGCGAACAACCCAATGGGGATTCATCATGGCTGGGGCCGGGCCTACAAAGACCTCTGGCAGCGTTACTGGGCTATGCGTGGCTATCAGGAGCGCTACCAGAACGGCTTCGATTGCCAGGGCTTGTGGGTGGAAGTCGAGGTGGAGAAGGAGAAGGGCTTCAAGTCCAAGCACGACATCGAGACCTACGGCCTCGCGCCGTTCGTGCTGGAGTGCAAGGCACGCGTGCTGCGTCAGGCTGCCAAACAGACCGAGCAATCGATCCGCCTGGGCTACTGGATGGACTGGAACGACACCGACACGCTGCGCGCGATGGCCGATAAGCTGCTCGAAGACCCGGCGCAGGAGATGACGGTGAATGGCCCCGACGGCCCCGTCACCGACAGCGTCGAGCGGCTGGTGGGCCGCCTGGGATCGCCGGAAATGGGTGGGTCGTATTTCACCTTTGCCACCGAAAACAACTACACGATTTGGACGTTCATCAAAAAGGTGTGGGAACGCGGCTGGCTCTACCGGGGCCACGACGTAATGCCCTGGTGTCCGCGCTGCGAGACCGGCATCAGCCAACATGAAATTGTCACCGATGGCTACCGCGAGCTGACGCACGACGCGCCGGTGATTCGCTTCCCGTTGCGGGCTTCCCCCTCCTCTGTCCCCCCCACGGGAGGGGAGGAGAGCCGGGAGGCGTTGCTCGTTTGGACGACGACGCCGTGGACGCTCACCAGCAACGTTGCTGCCGCTGTGGGGACGAACCTGACTTACGTGAAGGTAAAGGCGCAGGATGGTTGGACGTACTACCTGGCCGAGGGTACGCTGCCTAACGTTATCAAGGGGAAGCACGAGGTGCTCGGCCGGCTCAAGGGCGCGGAGATGATCGGGTGGGAGTACGTCGGGCCCTTCGATGAGCTGCCTGCCGTACAGGCGATGAATGTCCCCGCGTTCCACCGTGTCATCCCCTGGGACGCCGTCGGCGAGGAGGAAGGCACGGGCATCGTCCATATCGCGCCGGGCTGTGGCGCGGAGGACTTCGAGCTTGGCGAGATTCACGACTTGCCCTCCCTCGCTCCGCTCACCGAGAACGGCGCGTTCCTGGAGGGCTTCGGCTGGCTCACCGGGCGCGACGTCCACGCGGTCGCCCACGACATCTTCCACGATCTGGAGGATAAGGACAAGCTTTATCGCGTGGACAGCTACACCCACCGTTACCCGGTCTGCTGGCGCTGCGACACACCGCTGGTCTTCCGTCTGGTCGACGAGTGGTTCATCAATATGGGCGAGCTGTACGACAAGCCCCGCGAAGAGGTCACGGCGGAGGAGAAAGCGCGCAGTTTGCGCTACCAGATCATGGATGTGGTGGATCAGATTCAGTGGATCCCCGAGTTCGGCTACGCCCGCGAGATGGACTGGCTGCGCAATATGCACGATTGGATGATCTCCAAGAAGCGCTACTGGGGTCTGGCGCTGCCGATCTGGGTGTGTGACAACAAGGATTGTGATCACTTCGAGGTGCTCGGCGACGAGGACGAACTGCGCGCGCGCGCCGTCGCCGGGTGGGACGCCTTCGAGGGACACACGCCGCACCGGCCCTATGTCGATGCGATCAAGATCGCGTGTTCTAAGTGTGGTGGAACGATGTCGCGCATCGCGGACGTCGGCAATCCGTGGCTCGACGCCGGTAGCGTGACGTATTCGACCACGCAGTATCGCACCAACCGCGAATATTGGGCCAAGTGGGTGCCCGCTGAATGGATCAGCGAATCGTTCCCGGGGCAGTTCCGCAACTGGTTCTACAGCCTCATCACGATGAGCACCGTTTTCGAGCAGATGCCGCCGACGAAGGTGGTTCATGGCTATTCCACCTGTTTTGCCGAAGATGGACGCCCGATGCACAAATCGTGGGGCAATGCGATCTGGTTCGATGACGCCGCCGAGAGCATGGGCGTGGACACGATGCGCTGGCTCTTCATGAACCAGCCCCTCGACCAAAACCTGCTGTTCGGCTATCACCGCGCTGACGAAACGCGCCGCCGCTTCATCATCCCGCTGTGGAACACCTACGCCTTCTTCGTCACCTATGCCCGAATTGATGAATGGATGCCGCCCGCCGAATTGCTGGAGAACCCGTATAAATTCGAAGAGGGGCAGCCGAATCTCTGGTCCCCATGGACTGATGCGGCCGCGCCGACTATACTGGACAAGTGGATCATCGCCCGCCTGCGCGAAACGGTTGCCGCGATAACGGAGGGCTACGAGACGTACATCCCGCTCAAGGTCGCACAGCCGGCCGAGGCGTTCCTGGACGACTTGAGCAACTGGTACGTTCGCCGCAGCCGCCGCCGCTTCTGGGCCGCGCGCGGCGCGAGCGTCAGTTCCGACGCCGACAAGGAAGCCGCCTACCAGACGCTCTACACCGTGCTGGCGACGTTCGCCAAACTGCTCGCGCCGGTGCTGCCGTTTATGACGGAGGTGATGTACCAGAATTTGGTGCGCGAAGTGGATGCCGCTGCGCCGGAGAGCATCCACCATTGCCTCATTCCCACTGCCGAACCGTTGGATACCGGAGAGCGCGTGTTGGTGGAAGCGATGGCTGCCGTGCGCCAGGCTGCGACGTTGGGCCACTCCGTGCGCGCCGGCAACAACCTCAAGGTGCGCCAACCGCTGCGCCAGGCCCTCATCGCCGCCGATCCGCGCCGCCGCGAGGCGTTAAGCCAGTTGCTCGATCTGCTGGCCGACGAACTGAACGTGAAAGAAGTGGCCTTTGTCGCCGAAGAAGGCGAACTGGTCGAATATAAACTGCTGCCGCTGAATCGCGTGCTCGGCCCGAAGTTTGGGCAGCGTTTCCCGCTTATCCGCAAGGCGCTGGAGAAAGTGAACACCGCCCGCGCCGTCGCCCAACTGCACGCCGGCGAGGCCTTGTCCTTGATGCTCGATGATGGCAGCGAGGCCGTGCTCAACCCGGACGAAGTCCTGGTGCAAAGTCACGCCCGCGAAGGCTACGGTGTCGCCGGGGAAGGCGGTCTGGTGGTGGCGCTGGATACCGTCGTCACGCCCGAACTGGAACAAGAAGGGCTGGCCCGCGAGGTCGTGCGCCGCGTGCAGGATTTGCGCAAACAGGCGGATTACCAGCTCACCGACCGGATCGTCGTCCAATACAACGCGCGCGGTGCGCTGGCGGACGCTATCGCCGCGCAGCGCGAGATGATCGCCAGCGAGGTGCTCGCGGACGCGCTCGAAGCCGTCGCATCGCCCACTGGCGACAAGGTGCTCGAAGACACGGTGGATGACGCGCCGCTCGTCCTGACGGTCAAGCGAGTCGCCTAGCGTTTGCGGAACGAGGAATTCAGGATATAAAACAGTTATGCGTGATTTGCGGACCTTACGCGAAGGTTGGGATACGCTCGAAGCAGACGAAATCCGTCTGTTGCAGCAATTGACCGTTCACGAGAGTGTTCGGCAATGGCTTGCTTTGCAGCGCGCATTCGAACCGCAATTGCAGGAAACAGAGGCTTTGTTTGGCCCAAAGCGGCGGGAGGCTCTGGCGCAGTTGCAAGCCAGATTGCGGCGTTTTGCAGAATGGCAGAAAGTGCATGGAGAATCTACTACAATCCCTGCGGACGCTTCAGCAGCGTCTGAATGATGCCGGCATCCTCTCGATCGTCATTGGAGGTGTTGCCGTCGCCGTGTGGGGCGAGCCGCGCCTCACACGGGATGCTGACGTGAAAGTGTTGTTGGAACGCGATGACGCCGACCGCTTGCTGTCCGTGCTCGCGTCTGACTACACCTCGCTACTTCCTGATCCGCGCCAAGCATTGAGACGACAAGCTATGGTGTTTGTGCAAGACACAGTGGGGACGCGGCTGGACATCTTGTTGGCCGACACGCCTTATGATGTTCTTGCCATTCAGCGCGGGCGCGATGTGGAAGTGCAGCCGGGCTTGACGATTCGGGTGTGTAGCCCGGAGGACCTGGTGATCTATAAGCTCATCTCGACGCGCTTGCGTGATCACGAGGATGCCCAAGGCGTTGTTCACCGACAAGGCGCAAATCTGGACGATAAATATGTGCTCGATTGGCTGCGCCAGTTTGAGCAATCGTTCGATGATTCTACGTTCGTTGCCGAATATAAACGCCTTCGCAGAATTTGACTGTTTTATTGCCGCAAATCCTCCCAAAGGGGACATAATTCGTCTTTGGGAGGATTTTCTTATCAACACAAGGACAATTAGTACTTGCCGCATCACAGGAAATCCCGTACACTGTTCCGTAACCTGTAAAGGACGACTATCAGCGTTCAGCAGCTTTTCGGGCTGATAGCTGAAAGCTGAAGGCATTATTAGGAGAAAAGTTATGGAGACTCTGACGCTGGCCACTGGACTTCACGATCAACTCGTCGCCTGGCGGCGCGATTTTCACATGCATCCTGAGTTGGGATTGGAAGAACATCGCTCGGCGGGCATCATCGCCGAGATTTTGCGTGGATTGGGCTACCGTGTGCAGGAAGGCGTGGCGAAGACCGGCGTGGTCGGCGTATTGGAAAACGGCCACGGGCCGGTGGTGATGAGCCGCGTGGACATGGACGCGCTGCCGATTCAGGAAGTCAACGACGTCCCCTACGCCTCGCAGCATCCGGGCCTCATGCACGCCTGCGGGCACGACGCGCACATGGCGATTGGCCTGGGCGTCGCCACGTTGATGGCGCAGCACTGCAACGCCTGGAGTGGCACACTCAAGCTGGTCTTCCAGCCCGGCGAAGAAGGGATGAACGGCGCCGATATTATGGTCAAAGAGGGCGTGTTGGAGAACCCCCGCCCGGATAAAATGCTTGCGATCCACGTCTGGAACAAGAACCCCGTAGGCGCTTTCGGCGCGACCGCCGGCCCGGTGATGGCGGGCGCGGAGTCGTGGTACGCCACGATCACCGGCAAGGGCGGCCACGGCGCGATGCCCGAACAGACTGTCGACCCGATTGTGACCGCCGCGCTTATCGTGAACGCGCTGCAAACTGTGGTCAGCCGGAACGTGAGCGCGCTGGATACCGCCGTGGTCACGGTAGGGGCGCTGCTCAGCGGCGACGCCTTCAACGTGATCCCTGATTCCGCCGAACTGCGCGGCACGATCCGCACGTTCAATTTGGAGACGCGCGATAGGGTGCTGCGTCGCGTGCGTGAGATCATTGAAGGGACAGCGCAGATGATGGGCGCGGAAGCGACGGTCGGCCTGTACCCGCTCACGCCGCCGTTGATCAACGATGCGCAAGTCACGGCGCTGGTGCGCGACGTCGTCGCCGACCTGTTCGGTGCAGACACGCTCAAGCGTGATGTGCGGACGATGGGCAGCGAAGACTGCGCCTTCTTCTTACAGGAGATCCCCGGCTGCTTTATTTTTGTCGGATCGGGCTTTGCCGACCGCGAAGCGCCCGCGCACCATAATGCCCACTTCGACATCGATGAAGGAGCGCTGGTCAACGGCATGGCGGTGGTGGTGGAATCGTTATGCCGATTGATGCCTGAGGATAGTAATCAGTAATCGGTAATTGGTAATTGGGCAAAGAGTGCCAACCTGATCCCCGATTGCCAGTTACCGATTACCACACACCAGGGAACAGAGATTATGCCACAACAAGGACCTCTACAATGGCTCGACGGTGAAGGCTGGCTGGTGTTGCTCGGCGGCGGCGACGTGGCGCGCGGTGAGACCGACGTCGCGGACGCGCAGTTGCTCAGCGTCGTCAACCTCGACCGCCCGATGGTCGTGCTGCTCGCCGACGGGACGCGCGAAGACGCCGACGCAATCCTCGAACACTACACGCTGCTCGGCGGTCCTGGCGGCGAAGCCTTCACGCTCGCGGAGATGACGCGCGCGGAATTGGATCATCCCAAGTTTCTCTCGTTGCTGGATGAAGCCGGCGTTTTGCACCTCGGCGGCGAAAATCCGCTGCCGCTGGTGCGCAATCTGTACGGGACGACGGCGCTGGCGCACATCCTGCGCGGCTTTGGCACGTTGCAGGGCCTCACGCTCGTTGGCAGCGGCGGCGGCGCTGTTGCACTGGGCACGTGGGCAATTGGCCCCGCGCCGCAGTACTTGCAGGCGCAGGGGCTAGGGTTGTTGCAGAACGCGGTGATTGTGCCGCACTTCACGCGCACGGAGGACTCCGTGGTGTTGCGCTGTCTCTCGCAGCTTGGTGACGCCTTGCTCGGCCTGGGCGTCCCCGACGGCGTGGCGCTCGCCTTCGGCCCGCAGGGCCAGGTGGAGACGTGGGGCGCGGGGCAGGTGACGGCGGTCGTGAGCGCGGGCGGATGATAGGAACAACGATGAACTACGATCGCGCAAGAACCAAGCTATTCAAATGGATCAGATATGACTATAGCCGAACAGCCTTGCTAAAAGCAAGTCTATTGCTAAGTGTTGTTACAATTATGATCGCCACGTTGTTTCTTTCCTTTTTGGTCATAGTTTTACCTTCGAGTGTTAACCTATTTGCCATTATCGTTCTCGTTTTAGGGTTTGTGATGATGTTTATCATTGTGACCCCATTGCGGCAGATTTCTCGATTATTGGCATGGGGAACATTATTGGCAATCAATGCAATTACAGTTTTGTTAGTGAATTGGTGCTCAAGTATAGCATGTGGTCAGCTAACCGCTTTGGAAAGCTTACCAGAATATTTTGCTCGGCACTGTCAGCCAAAGGCTATCAATGATGCAATTACGGGGATCATTTTAGGATTCTTTGTTTTTTTTCTAGTAGTACTCGTATCAGGAATCTGGAAACTTAAGGATTTATACCAAGACTAGATTATGTGTGGTAATAGTGCCACCGAAGGGAAGGGTTAAATGAAAAGGAACATTGTCCAGAAAATTTTGGATGCGCATCTCATCTCCGGGGAGCCGGTTCCCGGGCAGGAGGTCGCCATTCACATCGACCAGACCTTGACGCAGGACGCCACGGGCACGATGACGTACTTGCAGTTCGAAGCGATGGGGCTGGACGCGGTCAAGGCGGAGTTGGCGGTCAGCTACGTGGATCACAACACGATCCAGATTGGCTTCGAAAACGCCGACGATCACCGTTACCTGCAAACCGTCGCGGCGAAGTACGGCATCGTCTTCAGCCGCGCGGGGAACGGCATCTGCCACCAGGTGCACCTGGAACGCTTCGGGCGACCGGGCAAGACGCTGCTCGGCGCGGACAGCCACACGCCCACGGGCGGCGGCGTCGGCATGATTGCGATGGGCGCGGGCGGCCTTGACGTGGCGGTGGCGATGGGTGGCGGGCCGTTCTACGTTACCTACCCGCAGGTCTGCCTGGTCAAGCTGACGGGGCAATTGCAGCCCTGGGTGAGCGCCAAAGACGTGATCCTCAAGATGCTGGAGATTTTCTCCACCAAAGGCAACGTCGGCTGGATGTTCGAGTACGGCGGGCCGGGCGTGGCGACGCTGACCGTGCCCGAGCGCGCGACAATCACGAACATGGGCGCGGAGATGGGCGTGACCACGTCGGTCTTCCCCTCGGACGAAGAGACGCGCCGCTTCCTGGCCGCGCAAGGTCGCGAGGAGCAGTGGGTCGAATTGCTGCCCGATCCAGATGCGGCATATGACAAAATCGTGGAAGTGGACTTGAGCAGCCTCGAACCGCTGACCGCCGCGCCGCACAGCCCCGGCAACGTGATCCCGGTCAGCCAGGTGGCAGGGATGCCGGTCAGCCAGGTGGAGATCGGCTCATGCACGAATTCGTCCTACGTGGATATGGTGCGGGTAGCACGCATCCTCAAGGGGCGCCGCGCACACCCGGACGTGAGCTTCGCCGTCGCGCCGGGATCACGCCAGGTGTTGCAGATGCTGGCCCGCGACGGTTCGTTGGCCAGTCTGCTAGACGCGGGCGCGCGGATGATGGAGAGCGCGTGCGGCTTCTGCATCGGCAACAGTCAGAGTCCACAGAGTGGCGCGGTGAGCCTGCGCACCAGCAACCGCAACTTCGAGGGCCGCAGCGGGACGAAGGACGCGCAGGTGTATCTCGTCAGCCCGGAGACCGCCGCCGCCGCCGTTATCACCGGCACGTTCACCGATCCGCGCGATTTGGGATTGGCGTATCCGCAGGTGGACATGCCGGAACGCTTCTTCATCGACGACCGCATGTTCATCTTCCCGGCGGACGTGACCGGCGAGGTGGAAATCGCGCGCGGCCCGAACATCGGCGATCCGCCCAAGAACGCGCCGCTGCCTGCCACGATCCAGGGGCAAGCGACGATCAAAGTCGGCGACAAGATCACCACCGATCACATTATGCCGGCCGGGGCGCTGCTCAAGTATCGCTCCAACGTGCCGAAGTATGCCACCTACGTCTTCTCGCCGGTGGACGCGACCTTCGCGGAGCGCGCCGCCGCCAACCGCGATGCGGGCGACCGTGCAGACACGGGCGTCCACAACGTCATCGTCGCCGGGGAGAGCTACGGGCAGGGTTCCAGCCGTGAGCATGCCGCGCTGTGCCCAATGTACCTGGGCGTTAAAGTTGTCATCGCCAAGAGCTTCGAGCGCATCCACATCGCCAACCTCATCAACTTCGGCATCGTGCCGCTCACGTTCGTCAATCCGGCGGATTATGACCGCATTCAAACCGGCGACGAGCTGCTTATCCCCGACATTCGGGTCGTTCTTGGGGAAAAAGCCCCCATTTCTGTGGAAAACCGTACGCAAGGTGTGGAAATCTTGGTGGATGCGAACCTCTCGGAGCGACAGGTTAGAATTCTGCTGGCGGGTGGGTTGTTGAATACCGTAGCCGGAAGTTAGAATACAGGCTCCGGGCAAAAGGAGAGAGTAATGCCAACGATTTCCATATTCTACGGTATCAAGATCACGATGAACTATAACGAGCACAATCCACCTCATTTTCATGCTGAGTATCAGGGATGTGAAGTCATTGTGGATATACAGACCGGGGCTGTAAGTGGCATCATGCCACGGCGGGCGCTTAAGCTGATCTGGGATTGGCTTGACGAACATCAGACCGAATTGCTCGCAAATTGGGAACGCGCGCGCGCGCGACAACCCTTGAATCCAATTGAGCCTTTACCATAATGAGGTGTGCGATGTTTCTTCATGTGACTGCTGTTGAATACCTCGGCGACTACAAATTGAAGTTGCAATTCAATAATGGCGCTGAGGGCATTGTAGATTTGGAATCGGAACTGCACGGCGAAGTTTTTGAGCCATTGCGTGACAAGTGTTTATTCAAAGAAGCTTTCTTAACCAGTCGGACGATTGAGTGGCCGAATGGTGCAGATTTTGCGCCAGAATTTTTGTATGAGATTGCTGAATTGGTGGTTGCTCCGACTCAAGAAGAAACACAAATGCGGGCTGAAGATATGCTGTGGGAAGTCACTTATGCTCGGAATCGTGAAAAGCTCATCACGCTGGCTGATGTAGCTCGTGGAGAGGTTGCGGGCGCAGTGCAACCGGCATTCGATGAACGTGGAGAATTCAAAGTTGAGTGAAGTCTTGGGAAACTAAGGCCATTGGTGATAAACAAATCGAGATTAATATAATCACGATTTGTTTATCACCGTAGATTTTTTACGAACCGAGTAGGTTGATGATGTCTATGGAATATGCTGAGTTTCTTGAGAAAACTGAAAGTTTGCTTTTTTCCTCTGATTTCAAAGAGTTGGAAGAGAAACTGGAATTTCGGGAACCGAATCTCTGGCAGATTCTAAACATTTCGCGTCGGGAGAATTTCGTTTCTCAATTCTTGGCATGGTTACTCAATCCTCAAAGCCAACATTCCTTTGGAGCACAATTCTTAAAGCGTTTTATTATAGAAGTTCTTCGAATAGATAAAGACAAGTATATCTATTTATCGCCTGTTGAAATCGCTGTAATGGATCTGTCAGGAGCCGAAGTTGAGATAGAAAGATCATTGGAAAAACGCAGGTGTGATATCGTAATTCGATGCCCCCAGACAGGTTTTGTATGTGTAATAGAAAACAAAGTGGGTGCAAAAGAGGGTGAGGAACAAACCAAGTATTATTATGAGCATAGTTTTTCGGTATTCCCTCAAAAGACATATCCTAAACGAGTGTATATTTACCTTTCCCCGTATGGTTCCCCCGCTAAATGTGAACATTTCGTGTCAGTCTCCTATCAAACAATCCTTGTCGTTATAAAAGAATTGCTGTCTGAGCAACAAATAACAGAAACAGAACGTTTTCTATTGCTACAATTTCAAGAAAGTTTGAGAAGGAGCGTAGCTATGGATCAAAAAACACTTGACCTGGCACAATCAGTTTATGAGAATTATAAGCCAGTGATTGATTATATCTATGAAAATGCGGTGAAGTCAGATTCACAGGTTTCTGATATGATATGGGATCAAAAGAGTTGGTTTTTCAACATAGGGGATGTGGGAGAAACTCCATATAGTTGGGATGATAGCAAACAGTACTCATTTATTTGTGCCGGTGGAGGGAAAAGGTATCGTAGAATAATGGAAAATCTCAAAATGGGCGATGTCGTTTATGCCTATAGCGGTGGAAGTGGGTATGTTGGCATAGGAACAGTAATCAAGACCGCATTACCTTTCCGTGAAGCAACATTGGCAGATGAACAGATAAAGTTGCTAGATTTACATCGCTCCAATCAATTGTTGGGAAACTATAATGCTACAGAGGATGATGATAAGTGTGACTGGATTGTTTTGGTAAAGTGGGAAAGGGCTGTTGAAAAGAGTCAGGCGGTACGGTTGAACCCGATAGTTCCCTCAACAGCTTCGCGTGTTTATGAACATCGAAAACCACTGATTGAGAAAGTTAGACAGGGTCTTGGATTAAAAAAGTAGTTACACATTAACCCCAAATCAAATAAGGAGAGAACAAAATCATGGAAAAAATACACGTCAAAACGCCACTGGTCGAAATGGACGGCGACGAGATGACGCGCATCATCTGGCAGTTGATCAAGGATGATCTGCTGACGCCGTACCTGGATATGCAGACCGTGTACTTCGATCTCGGTCTGAAACACCGCGATGACACGGACAATCAGGTCACGTTCGACGCGGCGCACGCCACCGCCGAGTATGGCGTGGCGGTCAAGTGCGCGACGATCACCCCCAATCAGGAGCGCGTGGCCGAGTATAGCCTCAAGAACGAATGGCCTAGCCCCAACGGGACGATCCGCGGCATTCTGGATGGCACCGTCTTCCGCGCGCCGATCATCGTCCACAACATCCACCCGATGGTGCGCACCTGGCAGAAGCCCATTATCATCGGGCGTCACGCTTACGGCGACGTCTACCGCAACCAGGAATACAAGGTGCCGGGGCCGGGCAAGGCGGAGTTGGTCTTTACCCCGGAAGGCAGCGGCGAGCCGGTGCGGCTCACGATCCACGACTTCAAGGGAGCGGGCGTTATCCAGGGCATCCACAACACCGAGAAGTCCGTGCGCAGCTTTGCCCGCGCCTGCATCCAGTACGCGGTCAGCCAGCGTATCCCGTTGTGGTTCGCCGCGAAGGACACCATTTCCAAGACCTATCACTCGTTCTTCCGCGACACGTTCCAGGAAGAGGTGGATGTGCACAAGGCCGAAATGGATGCGGCCGGCGTCGAATACTTCTACACCTTGATCGACGACGCTGTGGCGCGCGTCATCCGGCATGAGGGCGGTTTCCTGTGGGCCTGCATGAACTACGACGGCGACGTGATGAGCGACATGCTGGCAACCGGCTACGGCAGTCTGGCGCTGATGACGTCGGTGCTGGTGAACCCGGACGGCATCATGGAATTCGAGGCGGCGCACGGCACGGTGCAGCGCCACTATTACGCGCATCTGCGCGGCGAGAAGACCTCCACGAACTCCACGGCCTCCATTTTCGCCTGGACGGGCGGCCTGGCGCGGCGCGGTGAGCTGGATGGCACACCCAGCGTGATCGCCTTCGCCAAAGCCTTGGAAGCTGCCGTCATCGAGACGATTGAGAGCGGGCAGATGACCAAGGACCTTACCCTACTCTGCGATCCTCCCGTTGACCACTACCTCACCACCGAAGGCTTCATCCACGCCGTCCGCGCCAAGCTGGACACCAAAATGGCTCTGCGAGAGGACTAGGGGACTATGGCAAGACGAGCAATACGCGAATACGATGCAAAGCGCCTGTTGGCGCGTTATCTCCCTGACTATCTACCTGGATTCAGCTATCCCGGTAAAATCGTCCTGGTGGAGGCAGACACGGACTGGGATCGCCTGGCGGCCGACCATCCGTGGCTGCTCACCGACCGGTTGGTCGCCAAACCCGATCAACTGTTCGGCAAACGCGGCAAGCACGGCCTGCTGGGGCTGAACCTCGATTTCGCCGGGGCGAAGGCGTGGATTGCCGCGCGGATGCACAAGGAAGTGACGGTCGGGAAAACGACGGACAAGCTCTCGGTTTTTATGATCGAGCCGTTCGTCCCCCACGACCAAAACGACGAGATGTTCATCGCTATCCGCACCGAGCGCGAGCAGGACGTCATCTACTTCTCCTTGCAAGGCGGCATCGACATCGAGGAGAACTGGGACTCGGTGGTACAGATCCCCGTGCCGGTTCTGGGGACGATAGAAGACGTGGATGTCGCCGGACAACTTCCCGATTTCGACGGTAAGGACGCGGCGGTAGCGTTCATCACGGCACTCTACAAGTTCTTTGTCGATCTGGCCTTCACGTATTTGGAGATCAACCCCTTCGCCCTGGTTCACCATACTGTAATTCCCCTGGACTTCGTGGGGCAGGTGGATGACACGGCAGCCTTCGAAGCTGGCCGCAAGTGGGGTGAACTGCCTTTCCCTCCCGCCTTTGGGATGCATTACACGCTGGAAGAGGCGTACATCCGCAGCCTCGACGAAAAAGGCGGCTCCAGCCTCAAATTGACGGTGCTCAATCCGCAGGGCCGCGTCTGGCCGATGATCGCCGGCGGCGGGGCCAGCGTCATCTACGCGGATACTGTCACCGACCTGGATTTCGCCGAGGAACTGGCCTGCTACGGCGAATACTCCGGCAACCCCACCACCGACGAGACCCGTGAGTACGCCCGCACCATGCTTGACCTGATGACGCGCCGTCCCGATCCGCAGGGACGGCCCAAATTCCTGCTCATCGGCGGCGGCATCGCCAACTTCACCGATGTCGCCAAGACCTTCACCGGCATCGTGGACGCACTGCGCGAATATAAGGCGCGCTTGCAGGAAAACAACGTCCACATCTACGTGCGGCGCGGCGGTCCCAACTACCAGGAAGGCCTGGCGCTCATGCGCAAATTGGGCGAGGAACTCAGCGTGCCGATAGAAGTGTACGGCCCAGAGACGCACATGACGCGCATTGTCAAAATGGCGTTGGAAGGGAGGTAAGCCATGAGCAAACCAGACTATCTACTCTTTGATCGTTCGACCACAGCCATCGTCTTTGGGATGCAGACGGCCGCCATCCAGCGCATGTTGGACTTCGACCATCTTTGCCGTCGTCAGACCCATTCCGTCGTCGCCATCGTCAATCCGACCGGGGAACCCGGCTTCCATCGCCCGTTCTTCGGCAGCCGCGAGGTGATGATCCCCATCTACACGACGCTCGCCGATGCCGCCGCCGCGCACCCGGAGGCGGACGTTATGGTCAACTTCGCCAGCTTCCGCTCGGCCTTCGCCTCGACCATGGAGGCGCTGGCGCTGCCGAGCATCCGCACCGTCGGCGTTATCGCCGAGGGCGTGCCGGAGCGCCAGTCGCGCATCATGGCGGCTAAGGCGCGCGAATTGGGCAAGGTCATCATCGGTCCGGCGACGGTCGGCGGGTTGGGGGCAGGGGCGTTCAAGATCGGCAACACCGGCGGCCCACCCGATAACATCATCGAGGCCAAATTGCATCGTCCCGGCAGCGTGGGCTACGTCGGCAAGAGCGGCGGCCTCACCAACGAAACCTTCAACATCGTGGCGCGCAACGCTGACGGCGTCTACGAGGGCATCGCAGTTGGCGGCGACGCTTACCCCGGCTCGCGCCTGCTCGATCATCTGCTGCGCTACGAAGCCAACCCCGCCATCAAGATGCTCGTCTGCCTGGGCGAGTTGGGCGGCGCTGAAGAGTACGCCATCGTGGACGCGCTCAAAGATGGGCGCATCACCAAGCCGCTGGTGATTTGGGTGACGGGAACCTGCGCCAAAGTGTTCCCCACGGGCGTCCAGTTCGGGCACGCGGGCGCGAAGGCTGGCGGCACCGCTGAGACCGCCGACGCGAAGAACGCCGCGTTGCGCGAGGCCGGCGCGATCGTGCCGGATTCTTTCGACACCTTCGGCGATAAAATCCGCGAGGTTTATGAAAAGTTGCTGGCGGAAGGCAAAGTCACGCCGATCGAGGAACCGACGCCCCCGCCCATGCCGATGGATTACGCGGCGGCGGTGCGCCAGGGCTTGATCCGCAAGCCCACCAGCTTTATGTCGACGATTTCCGACGACCGCGGCGAGGAACTGACCTACCACAAAATGCCCATCACCGAAGTGATTGAGCGCGATATGGGCATCGGCGGCGTCATTGGCCTGCTCTGGTTCCAGCGCGAATTGCCTGACTATGCCCGGCGCTTCATCGAGCTGGCGCTGGTAATTACGGCGGACCACGGCCCGGCGGTCAGCGCGGCGCACAACGCGATTGTGGCAGCCCGTGCCGGCAAGGACCTCATCTCCTCCCTGGTGAGTGGGCTGTTGACCATCGGCCCGCGCTTCGGTGGCGCGATAGACGACGCCGCGCGAACCTTCAAGACCGCTTTCGATCAAGGCTTGACGCCGGCGCAATTCGTAGACGATATGAAGACGCGGGGCGTGCTTATCCCCGGCATCGGACACCGCGTCAAGAGCGTGCAGAACCCCGACATGCGCGTCACCATCGTCAAGGAATTCGCCAAGAGTAACTTCACCGCGACGCCGTTGCTGGATTTCGCCCTGGACGTGGAGAAGATCACCACCAGCAAGCGCAACAACCTGATCCTCAACGTGGACGGCTGCATTGGCATCTGCCTGGTGGATATGTTAAGCAGTTGCGGTTTCGCCCCGGCTGAAATCCACGACGTGGTTGAACTGGGCTACTTCAACGGTCTCTTCGTCCTGGGTCGCAGCATCGGCGTGATGGGCCACTACTTCGATCAGATCCGGCTCAAGCAGCCGCTTTACCGCCATCCGTGGGACGATATTCTGTACCAATAGTCGGGTAGTCACATAGTCAGGTAGTCGTCAGTCGGATGTAGTCACCCTTGCGAAGGTTCAGGCGAACTTGGTTCGCACACCTTCGCAAGGTTCTGTAGAGGGGGGAAAAGTGGAACTAGGTCTTGTAGCAACCGACATTGACGGGACGCTGGTCAATGACCGCAGCGAGCTGACGCCGCTGACGTTGCAGGTGTTGCGGCAACTTTTGGATCGCAGCGTGCCCGTCGTTCTCGTCACCGGGCTGAATCCGTGGCCCACGCGCCGTTACGTTGAACAGATTGGGCATGGCGTTCGCGCGATTACGCTCAACGGCATCTTCCTGCTTGAAGATGGCGAGGTGCACGAAGGATGCTTTGTCGATCCGGTAGTGGCGCGCGCAGCGGCGGAGATCATCGTTGCGCAGGGTTACGTCCCGGTCGTCTATGGAGCGGATGGCGTCAGCCGCTATCTGCCGGTGGATGGTGGCATGGATGAGGTGACGAAGCTCGTTGCGGAGCGTCCATATCAACCCTACGTGGCTGTCGAGACCGTGGATGCCCTCTTTGCGGTGCGTCCGGCGCAGGTTTCCGTGTGTGATAGCGACGCGCGTGTGGCGGCGTTGCAGCCGTCTCTTGCTGCGGCTTTCAGCGATCGCGCTTACGTCGTTCATGCGCCGGGCCGCCGCGCTTGGGTCGAAGTGAATCACCCGGAGGCGCGCAAGGACGTGGCATTGCTGGCGCTGGCGGCGCGGTTGGGCGTCGCGCTCGATGAGATCGTCTACTTTGGCGACAGTCTCAACGATCTCGTCGTTTTCCGCGCGCTGCGCTATTGTGTGGCGGTGGATAACGCCCGCCCGCAGGTCAAGGAACTGGCGTGGCGCATCGCGCCTTCGAACAACAACAACGGCGTCGCGCGGATGTTGGCGGAATTGTTTGGGTTGGATTTACCGTAGGGGCGAGGCAGGCCCAGAATCATCTATGACCGCGAATCGTAGGGGCGAGGCATTCCCACAAGCATCTGTAGCTGCGAACGCGATTGGGGAAACCAAGGTATCTGGTCAACAAGATGCCGTCGGGGAATGCCTCGCCCCTACACGACGCATCGTGGATATCGACCACGGCGTCGTCATGGTCGTCACCGATCTGCACGGCGATTGGCCGCTCTACGAACGCTACCGTGACATCTTCCTGGCTTTGCGGGAGCGGGAGCTGGTTGATACGCTGATCCTTGCCGGGGACTTCATCCACAGCGAAGGCCCGCCGGAGACGGATCGCTCGCTCGACATCGTCCTCGACTTGATGGCGCTGCGCGAGACGTTCGGCCCACGCCTCATCGTGCTGCTCGGTAACCACGAGATGTCGCATCTCTACGCCGTCGTCCTCTCCAAGGGCGACTTCACCTACACGCCGCGTTTCGAGGCGGCATTGGGCAGGCACCGCGATGCCGTGCTGGCGTTTTTCGACAGTCTCCCGTTCTTCGTCCGCGCGCGCGCAGGCGTGACGGTTTGCCATGCGGGCGCTTTCCCCCAGGCGCGCGACCGGGAGGCCGTGGCGCACTTATTCGCCTTTTCTCATCAAGAGGTGTGGGCGCGCGGCGCGGCGCGCGCGCCATTACAGTACCGTGCACCGTTGCGATTTCGTCTCGGCGAGCTATCCGATGCACCTTACGCGGACCTCGTGCGCGATTATCTTGGCATCACCAACCCGCACGATCCCCACTATGACGATTATCTCATCAGCCAGTTCGCTATGGCGGAACCAGCCTTCGATCTGCTGTGGGAAGCCTTTTGTGAGAGCAATGAGTTACAGTATGGCGAGGTGGCATACACCGGGTATATCGAAGCGTTGCTGTGTCACCTCTCGGAAGGCTATGCGCCACAGTCCATCCTGGTGACGGGTCACATTGGCTGCCGCAACGGGTACCGCGTGGTGGCCGGGGGGCGACAACTGCGCCTGGCAAGCGGCATTCACGCGTATCCCTACGAGTCGGCGCGGTATCTGTTGTTCGACGCCGGGAAGCCGGTAGAAAATGCGAGAGCGTTGCTGCCGGGGCTTGGGAGTGTGTTTCAACAGTAAAAGAAAAACGCCGCTCCCAGCGGCGTTTTTGTGTTGTTTGGTGCCCCCAACGGGATTCGAACCCATGTACCAGGCTTGAAAGGCCTGTGTCCTAGACCAGACTAGACGATGGGGGCACACGCCAGGGATTGTAACATAAAGCATGAAGCTGTCAAGCTCCCTCATTCGTCATTTAGCCTGGATATGGTAAAATAGGCCTGTGACCGAGGAACGCAAAACCCGAGAAGAACCGCGTGAGCCGATGGGCATCCTGGCCTGTCTTGCAGCCGGATTTGATATTGTTGCGCGCCGCCCCGCCATGGTCATGATACCATTGTTGCTTGATCTATTCCTATGGTTGGGGCCGCGCCTATCTTTGGCGCCTATCTTCACAACGCTAGAGCAGTTCTATAGAACCTGGTTTCGGGGGGCGGGCGCGCCGGCGCTACCAGAGGCCGAGCAGGTGTCATTGCTGTTGACGCAGATGTTCACTGTGGGGGCCACACGTTACAATCTCTTTGCGGTGTTATCACCTGCACCCCTGCTTGGTACGCCCACGGTGATGGCAGCGCAGTTGACGGTGGAACGCCCGATGGGCCTGCGCCCGGAAATCGTGATCGCCTCGCCGTTTGTTGTATTCGGCTGGATCGTGCTGTTAACTGTGTTGGGACTCGGTATCAGCGCATTATATCTGCGCGTGATCGGACATCAGGTCATCGCTGAGACGGAGTCGGCGCTTCCAGGTCCGCAGTTGCTGCTGCCGCTCTGGGGTCGCCTCATTGCATTGACGTTGATCTTGCTCTTTGTCTTGGGCGTTCTGTTATTAGCCGGGTTCTCTTTTGTTGCGCTAATCGGTTTGCTCAGTCAGGGGCTGGCTTTTTTCGTGGTGACTTTCCTGTTTGCCTTGATTATGTTCGTGGTGTTCCATTTGATCTTTGCCATTCCTGGGATGGTACAACTGCGCCGGTCCACGCTGCACGCGATCCAGGAAAGCATCCTGCTCACGCGCGTGGATTTCATCGGTGTCTCTATGTTGGTGCTGTTGATTCTGGTTATTTCCAGAGGCTTCAACGTGGTGTGGACGCTGCCTGATCCGGCGACCTGGTACAATCTAGTTGGCATCGGTGGGCACGCCTTTGTCAGCACAGCGCTGACCACAACTTTATTTGTCTTTTATCAGGATCGGTTGAACTTTTTACCAAAGATGGAAAAGGCGCGTGCGCCTCAGGAAATCCCGGCGCCTTCATTGATGGGTGATTAGACGCGAATTTCGTACGCGAATTTCGTACGCGAATTTCGCGCCCTGTCTACCGTATTCCATCTACCGTCTACTTAAAACACAGAAAGGAAACGCACTTATGGTTCCGAAAGCAAAAAATGACGTGAAGTATGATGCTTCCACGATCCAGGTCTTGGAAGGATTGGAAGCTGTACGCCGCCGCCCCGGTATGTACGTCGGCGGGACGGATACACGCGCGCTGCATCACCTGATCTATGAGGTGGTGGATAACTCGATTGACGAGGCGCTTATGGGCGCGTGCGATCACATCCGCGTCATCATCAGTGCCGACTCCAGTGTCGAGGTGATCGACAACGGGCGCGGTATCCCGGTGGGCATCCATCCAGAGAAAGGGGTTTCGGCCTTGCAGTTGGTGCTGACGACCCTGCACGCGGGCGGCAAGTTTGGCGACGGCGGTTACAAGGTTTCGGGCGGCCTGCACGGCGTGGGCGCTTCGGCGGTCAACGCGCTTTCCGAGTGGATGGAAGCTACTGTCAAATCCGACGACGGCAAAATCTACCGCCAACGGTACGAGCGCGGCATCCCTGTCACCGGTGTGGATGTAATCGGCAAGTGCGATCCCCAAGACACCGGTACGACGATCGCCTTCCGCTTCGACCCCACAATCTTCAAAGATAAGGACGTGGAATACCACTTCGAAACGCTCGCGCAACGTTTCCGTGAGATGGCGTTTGTGACGCGGGGCGTCACCATCGACTTGATCGACAAACGAGAAACGCCCTTCCCGCGCCAGATGACGTTCTACTTCGAGGGCGGCATTCTTTCGTTCGTCAGACACATCAATCGCAACCGTAAGGCGCTGCACAACCCTATCTACGTGGAAAAAGAAGTCGAAGGGGTCGTAGTCGAAGTGGCGCTACAATACTCCGACAGCTTCAATGAAACCGTGCTCGCCTTCGCCAACACCATCAACACGATTGACGGTGGCTCGCACCTGACGGGCTTCCGTTCGGCCCTCACCCGTACCATCAACGACGTGGGGCGCAAACTGTCGGTGCTCAAGGATAGCGATCCGAACCTCACCGGCGACGACGTCCGCGAGGGTCTGACCGCCGTCGTCAGCGTTAAAGTGCCTGACCCGCAGTTCGAGAGCCAGACAAAGGTGAAGCTGATGAACCCGGAGGTGCGCTTCGCCGTCGAAGCAGCGACCGCCGAGGCTGTGGCCGAATTCTTCGAGACCGATCCGCGCGCCGCGCGCCGTATCGTCGATAAGGGCCTCACCGCGTCCAAGGCGCGGGACGCTGCTCGCAAGGCGCGCGACCTGGTGATCCGCAAGAGCGCCCTGGAAAGCCTCACCCTGCCCGGTAAGCTGGCCGACTGCTCCAGCCGTGATCCCTCCAACAGCGAGTTATTCATCGTCGAGGGTGACTCGGCAGGTGGTTCGGCCAAACAAGGCCGCGACCGCCATTTCCAGGCCATTCTGCCGCTGCGCGGGAAAATCCTCAACACCGAGCGCGCCGGGCTGAACAAAATTCTGGCGAACAAAGAGATTCAGGCCATGATCTCGGCGTTAGGGTGCGGCGTCGGCGACCAGTTCGATATCAACAACCTGCGTTACAACCGTGTTATCCTGATGAACGACGCTGACGTCGACGGCGCGCACATCACCACATTGGCGCTGACGTTCTTCTTCCGCTATATGCAGCCGCTCATCGACGAAGGCCACCTCTACATCGCGCAGCCGCCGCTCTATCTGGTCAAGTCGGGTAAGGACGCGCAGTACGCCTACAGCGATGCCGACCTTGAGGAAGTGATGAAGGCTTTCGATGGGCGCAAAGTGACGTTGCAGCGCTACAAGGGTCTGGGCGAAATGAACCCGCAGCAGTTGTGGGACACCACGATGGACCCGGCACAGCGCACGCTGGTGCAGGTGACCATCGAGGACGCCGCCGAAGCGGACCAGGTCTTCTCCATGCTGATGGGCAGCGAAGTCCCGCCGCGCCGTCGCTTCATCCAATCCCACGCGCGCGAAGTGCAGAATCTGGACGTATAAGCATGCCCACCGGTGAAGAACGTGAGGTCGCTTTGTCGAAGGGTGCCGCGATTGACGGCGCGCCCATCGCCTACATCGTGACGCTTGCAGCCGTCGTCGCCGTGCTGACAATGATCCCGATCCCGATCACCTTTGTGGTAGGGACGGGGCGGAATTTCCCCATGAGCCAGGGCGTCTACCCGCTGATGGGCTGGCTGCTTGGTCCGCTTGCGGGCGCGCTTGCCGACGGCATCGGCGCGCTGGTGGGCTTGATGATCAACCCGCAGAATACCAGTTCGCTGCTCGCGTCGCTCCTCGGCGCGGCGATGGGCGGTCTGGCGGCCGGTTCGATGCGGGGCGAGGGCCGCCGCCGCCGCCGCTGGTGGCTCCCGCTGACCGCCGTGTTCGTCATCTTCTATGGACTGTATGCCGGGCGCGCGGTGTTCGTCAACCGGGCCGTGTGGTGGCATGTCTTGCTCGGATCGTTCATCAACTGGTCGGCGCTGCTGCTCTTTGCGCTGCCCACCCGCGCTTTCTTAGCCCGTCTGCTGGCGGACGCCAACCTGCGGCGCGTCGCCGTGGGGCTGTTCGTCGGCACGTGGATGATCGCCGGGCTGGTTCACCTGAGCACCGGCTGGCTCGTCTACTGGCAGGTCAACTGGCCCAATGGCTTGTGGCTGGTCTTCGCCGGAGCGGCTCCCTTCGAGCACATTGCGCGCTGCATCATCGGGACAGTGATCGGCGTGGGCGTCATTTCGGGATTGCGGGCGATTGGGTTGGTGAAGCCTATTGAAGCAGCCTATTGATATGATTGGACGGATGCGTGATAGTAGATGATCACAGTCATCACAATGAGATAGTGCCTAGCCACCCCAATTCTTGCTCAGCAGGCAAGAAAACGGCCTACAAAAACCTTTTTTGCTCCGGCTTGTCCGGGTTAGGATAGAAGGATGAACGCGTCTTATCCCGCAGAAGTCAGCCGAATATGTGAAAGATACAAGATAGAAATCAAGGATTTAGTATCCGTTACCGGAAGTTTCGATAAGAAGCTATTTTTGATCAACAATGAATCACTCTTGCGAGTCTCAGAAACAACAATGGAGGGCGAACAAGAAAGATTCAGACGGATCGCCAATCTGCCTTTTGTGCCAAGAATCAAGCAAGTTGGTGTACTTGAGCGCGAGGCTGGTCCACTCTACTATACCCTGCTGACCTTATTGCCAGGTGATGATTTTGTTAATGTCTATTCAGAAACCACGTTGGTGCAACAAGAGCAGTTGGGAAGAGATATTGCGGTATTTTTGGATAATCTGCATACATTTACCGGAACATATTATGATATTGGACTCTATATACCGGCGGTGCCGAATTTTACGGGTACTTGGCGAGGTGGTCATCAAAAATACTGGGAGCTACTTCAACCAGGGGTTGAGGCGCTACCTCTAAAGCCAGACAGTCTCATGATCTGCGAAAGTGCGTTCCGGTTTTTGGATGCATCCTCTGAAGCATTGGATTTTCAAACTGGGCCTAAGCTACTACATAATGATTTTCATCCTAAAAACATTCTACTTCATCACGGGAATTTTTCAGGTGTGATTGACTGGGAGTGTTCGCAGTTTGGTGAGGCCGATTTTGAATTGTGCCATTTTATCCATTGGTGTCTGTATCCGCCAAAGCCCAACATAGACTTTCGACCGTTTCTTCGTGCTCTGTTTCAAGCTTTGCCGAAATGTACGCAAGTTCCAGATATTGCAAAGCGTTTGGCTATTTATCAAGTTGAGCATGAAATACAACAGATAATATGGCAAGGTAGCAAGGCTGAAGCAGATAGAGTTCCACGCATCACACGATGGATAGATGGTGGTGTAGATGACTTATTGAGACAGATATGGTGAACGTATTCTTGGGAGTAGCGATACACCCGCATTAGCGCTGGCCTAGTCCAAGAAGAGCCTTGAATGAAAACTCCCACAAGTCGTTTATATTCCAGCACTGCAGACCTGCACGCCATGCTCGGTCTGTTGATCGCCGTCAGACATGCCGAGCGCATCGCGGATTATCCCGGCGCGGTTGACCTGCGTGAATTGCTCGCTCTGCCCGTTGTGCAAGACAACACTCGCTTGTGGTTCGACGCCGCTGACCGGCTGGTCGGTTTCGCCCTTGTGGATCATTACAATAACCTCTGTTTCGAGTTTGGCGATCCTGGCATCGAGGCGGAGATCGTTGACTGGGGCGTGCAGTGTATCCGTCGCGCCATACAGGCAACGGGCGAAGCGTTGACGCTGGACGCCAGTTGCAGCGCCGATAACACCGGACGTCGCGCGTTGCTGGAACGACACGGTTTTATCCAGGAGGCGATGCGCTCGGTCCACATGACTCGCTCGCTCCACGGGCCGTTTCCCGTGCCGCAGATACCGGCAGGCTTCAGCATCCGCCACGTGGCAGGCGAGCACGAAGTCGAAGCGCTGGTCGCGCTCCACCGTGCGGCGTTCGGCACCGAAAACATGACCCTCGAAGAGCGGCTGGCGATGATGCGTGTGCCGGACTACGACGCGGAGTTGGATTTGGTGGCCGTCGCGCCTGCTGGGCAACTCGCCGCTTACTGTATGTGCTCGATCAGCCGGGAGGAAAATGCGCGCACCGGGCGGAACGAAGGCTACACCGATCCGGTGGCGACGCATCCCGATTTCCAACGGCGCGGACTGGCGAAGGCGTTGTTGCTCATGGGATTGCGTACGTTGCAGCAGCGCGGCATAGACACGGCCTGCCTCGGCACGAGCAGCGACAACGTGGCGATGCAGCGAACGGCCCAGGCAGCCGGCTTCCGCGTGCAGTCTACCACGCTGTGGTTCTCCAAGCCAGTGTCGCTCTGACAGTTGCCGGACGCTGATTCTCGCGGATGCACGCAGATTTTTCGCTCGGTTTTCCTTATCTGCGAAAATCAGCGCAAAATCTGCGTCCAATTCGATGAAGTGGCGTAGGTCTTAGCAGTATGAGCGAAAGTAACCTTGTTGACACTTTCCCCGCCTTTTTATCCTTTTGGGAAAAGGCGCAGCACCTCCCCCTGGACGCTCAAATCGAAGGGTGGGCGTCCGATTATATGGCGCAATGGCCTGGACTGCTGGAAAAGCAAATCCAATCCTACACCGAGGATGGCGATGATTGGCGTGACGTCGCCAGGGAGCATGTAGCGCCTTTCTGGGTGGAACGCTTGCCGTCCATGCGACGCGCACACGCGCATCTGCTGCGGGTGTGCGCCCCGGTTTACGAACGCGCGCAGGCAACCTTGGGATTTGCACAACCACTCACCTTTGTGATCTACGTGGGCATCGGCTGTGGCGCGGGATGGGCGACAACGTATCAGGACAACGCCGCGATCCTTTTCGGGCTAGAGAACATCGCCGAAGAAGGCTGGGATGACGCAGCCGTGTTGCGCGGGTTGATCGCGCACGAGATCGGGCATCTCTGGCATTTCGAGCAGCGCGCGCAGGTTGATCTCGCGCCGGGCAAAGGGCCGTGGTGGGATTTGTACACGGAGGGGCTGGCGCAGCGGTGCGAGCACGTCATCGCTGGACAAGAGAGTTGGCATATGTCAGCGCATTATGCCGGTTGGGCGCAATGGTGCGAGCGCGAGAAATCGTGGCTGGCCCGCGAATTCCTCCGCGTGGTCGAGGCTGGCGAGGACGTCCGGCCTTTCTTCGGCTCCTGGTTTGCGATCCGTGGGTACAAGCAAACGGGTTACTTCCTCGGCTGCGAAGTCATCCGGAAGTTGGAAACGCAGAAGACGCTACAGGAGATCGCGCTGCTGGAGGACGTTGAAGCCGTGTTTTCTGATGCGCTCAGGGTGATCGCTGCCGATGACCATTGATCACGGCTCTCCTCTCGTCACCTTCGACAACGTCTCCTACATCTACCCCCGCGCGGAAAAGCCGGCGCTGCACGATGTCACGCTCGACATCGGCAAGGGCGAATTCCTGGGGCTGATTGGCCCCACCGGTGCGGGGAAAACGACGTTCTGCCTGAGCCTCAGCGGGATCGTGCCGCAGTTTTACGGCGGACGCTTTTTTGGTCGCATCACGGTCGCCGGGCTGGATACGCTGGAGCATCCAGTTAGCCGTCTGGCGCGGCATGTCGGCGCGGTCTTCGAGGACCCGGAGACGCAGATTACGGCCACTTCCGTCGAAAACGAGATCGCCTTCGCGTTGGAGAACCTCAACGTGCCCCGCGAGGAGATGCTGATCCGCATCCCCCGTGCATTGGAAGCAGTCCGCCTTGAAGGGACCGCCAAAAAACATCCCCGCGAACTCTCCGGCGGGCAGAAGCAGCGTTTGGCGATTGCCGCCGCATTAGCCGTGCGGCCCGACCTTCTCGTGCTCGACGAACCGACCTCACAGCTCGATCCGGTGGGCGCGCAGGAAGTCTTTGCGACGGTGCGTGAGTTGAACAAAACGCTCGGCATTACCGTGGTGATGGCGGGGCACGCCGCCGAGGAACTTGCCGAGTACGCCGACCACCTGGCGCTGCTGGTGGATGGCGCGCTCGTTGCTTTAGGCGCACCCGACGACCTCTACGCGCGGGTCGAGTATCTGGAACGTTGCCACGTCCGCCCGCCGCAGGTCGCGCAGACCTTCGCGCGCATACAGCAAGCCGGCGTTCTTGTCCCTGAGATTCCCGTCCGTCTGCCGGAAGGGATTACCGCACTGAAGACCACAGCGCACTCCTATGCGGTGCAAGCGCCTCACATTCCCCCTGCGGCGACGGTGAACCGGGACACATCCTTACTGTCGGCCTGCGATCTCACTCACGTCTACGGCGATGGCACGGTGGCGCTGCGCGATGTCTCGCTCGACGTATACGCGGGCGAGTACCTGCTCATCGTCGGGCAGAACGGCGCGGGCAAGAGCACGTTGGCGAAGCACTTTCTGCGGTTGCTGCTCCCCACGTCCGGCGCGGTCCTCGTGGACAATACCGACACCCGCGACTTGACGACGAGTGCGCTGGCCCGCCGCATCGGCTACGTGGCGCAGAACCCCGATAACCAGATTTTCAACGCCACGGTCGAAGCCGAGGTCGCCTTCGCGTTGAAGAACCTGGAATACAACGCCGCAGAAATCAACATGCGCGTCGAAGAGAGCTTGACGGCGCTTGGGCTGTGGGAACGGCGCGAGGCGCATCCCCTGGCGCTGCCCAAGGGCGACCGCGCACGCGTGGTCATCGCCGCAATCCTGGCGATGTGGCCTGACGTCATCATCTTCGACGAGCCGACGACGGGGCAGGATTACCGGGGCGCGCGCACGGTTCTCGATATCAGCAAACAGTTGCACGCGGCAGGCAAGACCGTGATCGTCATCACGCACCACCTCTACCTGATGCCGGATTACGCCGAGCGCGTCGTTGTACTCGGCAAGGGCGCGCTGCTGCTAGATGCGCCGGTCCGCGAGGCGTACCACGCGATCGATGTGTTGGCGTCGACTCACATCGTCCCGCCGCAGGCTGTCCTGCTCGCCCGCGCCCTGGCAGAGGAACACCATGCCGACTTTCCCCTGCTGACGCCCGAAGAAGTCGCGGCCTGTTTCACGGTCAACGGATTTCGCGGCAGTTTTGCCGACAGATGAAACGGATTGCACTATTCGACTACAAGACTAAAGACTACGTGACGGTAATGCTATGAGCGCGCTGACGTTGCACACGGTTGAACACGATTCGTTTTTCACGCGGCTGGACTTCCGCTCCAAGCTGACGCTGATGGGGGCTATCACGCTGATCGCCTTTGTGTGGGAGAGTCCGGTGTTGGGCGGATTGCTGGCGCTGGCGTTAGCACTGACGTGTTTGGCGGCAGGGGTCAAGTTTGGCTATATCCGCACAGTCGTCATCTTGCTATTGCCCTTTGCCGCGTTTATGCTCGTGATGCAGGGCTTTCTGGGGGCGGACCTGGTTCGCGCGCGGCTGGACCGTGAGGCGTTGACGCCCATTTTCACATTTCCCGCATCGTGGCCACTCATCGGCGGCGGGATGATGACGTGGGAGGGGGTGTTGTACGCGCTCAACGTCGTCTTCAAAACGCTGACGATGATTCTGGTGCTGCCCCTGGGCCTTTTCACCACCGACGTCAACGCGATGGTGATCGGCATGGTCAAAGCGCACATTCCGTATAAAATAGCCTTTATCTTCTCTTCGACACTGCGCTTTTTCCCGCTGCTGTTCGAGGAGATTCAGACGATCATTGAGGCGCAGCGGTTGAGGGGATTGACGTTCGAGACGATGGGGGCGCTCAAGCGCCTGCGCGTCTACGCCAAAATCGCCGTCCCGCTTATCCTGGGCGCGCTGGTCAAGTCGCAGATGCTCGATATTGTCTTGCAGTCCAAGGCGTTTACCGGCAGCCCGCAGCGCACGTACTTGCACGAGACGCGGTTGCGCGCGGCAGATTATGCCGTGATCGTTGGCTCTGTCTTGTTCGTCATCGTCGCTGCCATTGCCTACGTCAGTTGGGGCATTGGGCGTTTTGGCAAATGGTGATTGGGGACTGGAGAAACCATTTTCTCAACGGATTCAACGGAATTTAACGGAGTTTTTTCCGTTGAATCCGTTGAGGTCATTTTTGAGGGAGACAAGTCATGAAACTTGAGTTTACACTTAACGGCGAACGGCTGACGCTTGCCGATGTGGACGGCGAAATGCTGTTGGTGGATCTGCTGCGCTCGACGCTTGGGTTGACGGGGACGAAGCGCGGCTGTGAGACGGGCACGTGCGGCGCGTGCTCGGTGCTGGTGGATGACAAACTGACGAAATCATGTCGTACATCGGCAGCGAAGGTCGCCGGGCGCACCGTCATCACCATCGAAGGCATCCACACCTCCGACGGCGGCCTCAGCGACCTGCAACAGGCATTCCTTGAATGTGGCGCGGTCCAGTGCGGCTACTGTACGCCGGGCATGGTTATCGCCGCCGAGGCACTGCTGCGCGCCAAACCCAATCCCACCCGCGACGAAATCCGCCGCGCCATTTCCCCTAACCTCTGCCGCTGCACCGGCTACCAGCAGATTGTGGATGCGGTTGAACTGGCGGCGAAGCGGAGAATGGCAAATGGCGAATGGCAAATAGCGAGCGGCGAATTCCAAAATCCAAACTCCAAAATCCAAAACCTAAAATACGTCGGCAATCCCAAACTTCAGAATGTGGATGGACCGGACAAGGTTTCGGGGCGGATCAAGTACGTGGGGGATATGCGCGTGGCGGGGATGCTCTACGCGAAGGTGCTGCGCAGTACGCTTCCGCATGCGCGCATCGTCAAACTGGATACCGGCCCGGCGCTGGCCGTTCCCGGTGTCAAGGCCGTTATCACCCACGCGGATTTCGTGGAGCACGGCAACTTCGGCTGGCCGGTGAAGGACAACTACGTCCTGGCCTACGGCAAAGTACGCTACGTGGGCGATGCCATCGCGGCAGTGGCGGCCGAGACCGAGTCGGCGGCGCAGGCCGGTATCGACGCCATCGTGCTCGAACTCGAACCGCTGCCGGTGGTGAGCGATATGACGCGCGCGCTCGATCCCGACGCGCCTATCATCCCCGATCGGCCGGCGACGTTGACGGATGGTCGCCTCGGTGAAGGCAACCTCTGCGACCGGCACATCCTCCGCAATGGCGATCCAACGCCGGTTCTGGCTGAATGTCCCATCATTTTGGATGAAGTGTACACATTCCCGCACCAGGAACACGCCTACATCGAAACCGAAGGCGTGCTGGCGATCCCCGAACCCGACGGCGGGGTGACGCTCTACGCCAACAACCAAAGCCCTTTCATCAACCGCGATACGGCGGCGGCGGTGTTGGGCTTGCCCGCGGACCTCGTGCGCGTGATTATCCCGCCGGTCGGCGGGGCGTTCGGCGGCAAGGACGACACGCTCTACCAGACCACGGCACAGGCCGCCAAGCTGGCGCTGGTCGCCGGAAAGCCCGTCCGTCTGATTCTGACCCGCGCGGAGTCGATGGCGGTATCGTACAAGCGCCAGGCGGCGCAGATTCACCTTGTGCTTGGCGCAGAGGTGGATGGCGCGCTGCAAGCCGCCAAAGCCGAACTGCTCATGGACAGCGGCGCGTATGCGTCGATGACGCCGCTGGCCTCGTGGCGCGCGACGATGCACGCGGCGGGCGCGTATCGCTACCGCGCTTGTCACGTGGATACGACCGCCGTCTACACCAACAACGGCTTTTCCGGCGCGTTCCGGGGGTTCGGCAACGTACAGGCCGGCGCTGCCATCGAAATGGCGATGGACGAACTGGCATATCGCCTGGGGCGCGACCCGTTGGACTATCGCCTGCAAACCTGCCTGCGCGAGGGCGACCGCACGATGACGGGAGACCCCATCGAGCACGAGGTGGGACTGGTGGCCTGTCTGGAACGGGTGCGCGAAGCGTCGGACTGGGATCGCAAGCGCGTGGCCTACGCGCAGCAACCAGTGGGCGCCGTCCGTCGCAAGGGGCTGGGTGTGGCTTGCTACTTCCACGGCAGCGGCCTGGGCGGCGAGGGCCATGACTTCGCCGTCTCCACGCTCGCGGTCGACCCGGACGACGGCATCACGCTCACCTCTGGCCTCACCGATTACGGGCAGGGCAGCCGCACCGTCTTCAGCCTACTGGCAGCGGAAACCCTAGGTGTGGAGATGTGCCGGGTGCGGATGCTGCGCCCCGATACCCACACCGCGGTCGATTCCGGGCCGACGGTGGCCTCACGCGCGTCCATTGTGGGGGGTAATGCGGTGCGCGTGGCGGCGGAGAAGCTGCTGCATCAACTCATCTTCGCGGCGGCGGATGCGTTGCACTGCACGCCGGAGCAGCTCGTGCGTGACGGCGAGAACTTCATCGGTCCCGATGAGGAGCCGCTGACCTTCGAGGCGGTGACGGCGCACGCCCGCGCCATGGGCTTGCCACTATCGGTCGAAGGCAAATGGGAGATCCGGCCCATCCATTGGGACTTCGAGAAGGGCACCGGCGAACCGTACTTGGCCTATGTCTTCGGCGCGCTCGTGGCCGAGGTGGAGGTCAACACACGGACGGGGAAAACGGCAGTCACCGGGCTATGGGCGGCGCACGACGCGGGGCGGATTCTCTATCCTGCCGGAGCGTTGGGGCAACTGTATGGCGGCGTGGTGCAGGGTCTCGGCTACGGGTTGACGGAGCACTTCCGTTACGAAAACGCGATTCCCCAGGCGTTGGAACTGAATACCTACCGCATCCCGCGTGCCATCGACGCGCCGGACATCGACGCGGCGTATATCCAGACCACCCTGCGCGAAGGGCCGTTCGGCGCGAAGAACCTGGCGGAGCCGGTGATGGTCGGCGCGGCTCCGGCGATTGCGAACGCCGTCTTCCAGGCGACGGGGCAGCGGGTGAGATCACTGCCGGTGGTGTTGAGGTCAAGATAGCTGTGAGTTCTCAGTGTTTGCGAAAAAAGCGCCGACTTCCTTTGCGTTTTGTCAATATTTATGGTAACATATTTTTATAGTTGATGCAGGAGGTCAGCATGACAACAGCAGAGAGCGAACCAGTGGAAACCGGTCGACCCACACGAGGCCGTGCCAATCGCGCCGCTAAGGGCCTGGGCATATTTGCCCCACTATGGAATGCGTTCAAGAACATCGCCATCATCTTCTCATTCATCGTCAACTTCATCCTGGTGATCGTTTTGCTTATGGCGCCTGAGCCTTTGTTTATGGCGAAGAGTCAAATGGCCGAGCCGTTGTTGTCGGATCTGGACAGCGCCTTCGCCGCCCTGGGAGAAACGCGTATCGTCTCCACCGTCTACATCACCGATACCATGCCCGTGGTATTTGACCTGCCGCTAACGCAAATCACTCAGGTCGTACTGGTGGAACCCGTTCCCCTCCAGGCGCAGACCACTTTCGTTCTGCCGGCCGGCGGCGGCGCGATCCACGGCGTCGTACATCTCTCCTTGCCGGAGGGGATGGCTTTGCCCGTATCGCTCAACATGATGGTGCCAGTCAATACGACTGTGCCTGTGGTGATGCAAGTACCTGTCGAAATTCCCCTGGCAGAGGCCGGTATGGCTCCGGCCATCGAACAACTGCGAGCGGTCTTCTCGCCCGTTACAGGGGTGTTGCAAAGTCTGCCTGATTCAACCGAGGAACTCTTGCAGCAGGCCGTTCAACGTGCACCATAATGGATCAACAACCCATCTGTAACTACGAAGGCTCCCGCTACCGCACGGAGTTCTGGGATACTACGCGCGCTTACGAGGACGCCGCAGAGCGCATCGCTATGCGGGCGCTGTTGCCGCCGCAAGGCCACACGCTGATCGAAATTGGCGCCGGATTTGGGCGTATGGCCGACCTCTACGCCGGCTACGAGACAGTCGTGCTCTTCGATTACGCACGCACGCAACTAGAGCAGGCGGTTGATCGGCTCGATGAAACCGGCGCGGGCGGGCAGCCTCGCTACCTCTTCGTGCAGGGCGATTTTTACCATCTGCCGTTCGTCTCCGGGCTGTTCGACACGGTGACGATGGTGCGCACTCTGCACCACGCCGCCGACGTCCCCGCCGTGCTGCGCGGTATTGCCGACGTCCTGGGGCCGGGTGGGGCGTTCATCCTGGAATTTGCCAACAAGCTGAACCTCAAAGCAATTGCGCGCTACCTTCTACGCCGTCAAGCGTGGTCGCCCTTCGACCCGGAACCGGTGGAATTCGTGGCCCTCAATTTCGATTTTCATCCCCGCTGGATGTGGGCGCAGTTGGAGCAGGCCGGTTTGCGTCGCGAGACCACGCGCACCGTCTCACATTTCCGCATCGATTTTCTGAAGCGTCTCGTTCCCACGCGCCTTCTGGCCGCCCTGGATGCGCTGGCGCAGCCGACCGGCGCGCTCTGGCAGCTCAGCCCGAGCGTGTTCACGCGCGCCCGGACCGGTGCAGGGAAAAGCGCCGCTCCCGCTGGTGCATTCTTCCGTTGCCCGGCGTGCGGCGAACCGTTAGGTGCACCTCCGCAGATCGAGTTCCGCTGTGCTTGTGGCAAAGTCTGGCAGTGCGAGGGTCACATTTACAATTTCCGCGATCCGGCTTGATCTGGTATAATACGCTTAGAACCTATCCGAAAATTCGCCCTTGACGCACCAAAATTGCTCGCAAGCATAATTTTCGGATAGAGACTTATTCCGGCGGCGGTAACCCAGGGCTGGAGTTAACGAAATGACGACGAGCAGGGGTGCATACCCTGCTCGTTTTTAGTGAGATGTGCAATGCAATGGATTCGTGATTACAAACTTGATCTTGACGCGGCGCGCCTGTTTCGCCAGGCGCTCGTGATAACGCTGGCAGGCAACATCGCCCTAGCCGTGGGCAAAGGTGTGGCGGCCTACTTCTCCGGCAGTGTGGCGCTTTATGCCGATGCTGCCAATTCTGTCTCGGATGTTTTGTACTCACTGCTGATGGTCCTCGGTCTATGGATGGCGCAGCAGCCGCCGGACATCGGCCATCCGCAAGGCCATGGGCGCTTTGAGCCAATCGTCGGGCTGATCGTGGCTGTCGCGATGACGTTTGCCGGCTACGAAGCCGGGCGAGCCTCTATAGAACGCTTCCTTGTCGGGGGGATAGATGTCGAACTCGGCTGGCCTATGCTCGCGCTGCTGGTCAGCGCCGCCATCAAAGCAGCGATGTACGGTGCAATCCGGCGTATTGCCGCGCAGGTCGTCAGCCCTGCGCTTGCTGTCGTTGCGCAAGACAATCTCTCGGACGTGCTCACATCTGGGGCGGCCTTCGTCGGCGTCCTCGGCTCGCGCTTTCTGCATCCATTGGCCGATCCGATTGCGGGCGTGTTGGTGGCGCTGTGGATATTCCGCGCGGCGCTGGCAGCCTGGCGGGAGAACCTCCGCTATTTGACCGGCGCAGGCGCTTCGCGTGAAGTCCGCGAAGAAATTGCGGTCGTTGCTGCGCAGGTGCCGGGCGTGTTGGGTGTGCATCAGGTGATCACCGAATATGTTGGCCCGCGTCTGGTGGCCGATTTGCACATCGATGTGGATGGGAACACACCACTCTTCGAGGTGCATCGTATCTCCGACGCTGTCCGCACTGAATTGGAGGCGTTGCCAGAGGTAGATCGTGTCTACGTGCATGTGGAACCGTGCCAGCAGAATCCGGAGGGATGTTTTGAGTCGCCGGGAAGTCGGGTATAATGGCGCTGTGGAAACTGAATCAGCGATAGATACGCGCGTGCGGACACTCCCCGCCTGGCCCACGCTATACGGTTGGGGGTTTCTGCCCGTGGCCGCCGTTCTGGGTGGGGCATGGACCTTTGCCGCGCCGCTTGAAGGCGATATTTGGCTCACCGTCCTCACGGCGCTGGTGCTGGCGCTGGCGGGCTGGCTGCCTTTCTGGCGTATCGTGACGCGCACCTCCTGGGCACACACCTTTGCGCTGTGGCGCACCTGGAAGCGCGAAGCCGCTCTACCCTTTTGGCCCTATCTCCAACCGGGAACGCCGGGCGCGGCTTTGCATCGCACTTTGCGACAGGCGCGCGCGTGGTGGAGCGAGGTGGGGCGGGCGGCGTTGGCTGCGCCGTTGTGTATGGCGGCGCTCGCGCTCGTGGTTAATCTGTTGGCGGCGCTGGTCTTAGGCCGTGACGCGCTCTTGCTCACGCTGGCGATGATTGCCTGGACCGAGATCGCCGTGCTCTGGCACGAAGGACGCGGCGATGTGGGCGCGGCATGGGCGGCGGGGGCTTTGGTGGGATTGCCCTGGCTGCTCGGCGCGTCGCTCGGTGTATCATCGGCCGGCCCGGCAGGGATGCTGCAACCGGCGCTTTCCGCATTGGCGCTCATTTTGCTGATGGCATTTTACGCGCATCCCGCTCCCACCGCGGTATTGGGGCCATTGTTGGGCGCGGGATTCCTCGTCTGGCAGAGACAGTTCCTCGCTGCCGGAGGGGTGCTGCTGCTGGCTTTACCGGGACTGCTCTTGCTTCTTCAGCGTCCATCGATGGCGACGTACCGGCGCGCCCTTACGCCCTGGCTCCTGGCGATCATCTTTTTGATGGCCTGGGTTTTGTAAGATGGCCGGCGCTGGAACATCATCCAGCACAGACACGAAGGGTGGATTGGCATGGGTTGGATTGTCGGTATTGTTGTGGCGCTGGTGGTGATCGCGTTCTTGTATTGGCAGCTCATTTTGGCCGAAGGTGCGTACATGGGGCGCCGGATGGTGATCTTGCTCTACGATTGGTCGGCCCGCGTCTATGATCGCATCAAGGGCTACAATCCCGGCTACGAGCAGTGGTTCCTTGGCCTGCCACTCAGCCAGGCCCTCGCCGATCACCCCGATCCCCTGATCCTCGATGTGGCGACCGGCACGGCGCGGTTGGCGCGGACGCTCTTCCAGCAGCACGGCTTTCGTGGGCGGCTCATCGGTCTTGACCTTTCGCGCAAGATGTTGTTGCAGGCCGCGCGGGCTACGGAGTTGTGGGCTAATCGCATCACCCTCATCCGCCAGGACGCCAGCCAACTCCCTTTCCCCGACGCAACCTTCGACGCGGTCGTCTGTCTGGAGGCGCTGGAATTCATGCCGGACCCCGATCGAGTGTTGCACGAAATGGTGCGCGTGCTGTGTCCTGGTGGGGTTTTCCTGATCACCAACCGCATCGGTAAGGATGCGCGCTGGCTGCCGGGCCGCACGTACAAACCGGAGGCGTTCGAAGCGAGACTGCGCGCGCTGCCGTTGGAGATGGTGCGCACTAAGCTGTGGCAGGAGGATTACGACCTGATTTCAGCGGTCAAAGTGGGGATGCGCGAACCGGTGGGGATGCGGCGGCTCGAAGAAATCCTGCGTTGTCCACGCTGCGGGCAACTGGTGCAGCGGACGGACAGCGCTTTCCGGTGCGAGAACAATCACGCTTTTCCCATCACCGCCGAGGGCATTCTCGATATGACGCGCTAGTACCGCGCGACGCAAATAGCTCCGCAATTTATGTTTGCCAGGGATCGTCAGATCCCCGCGTGGTGTGCAAGAATCGCGGATCTGGCGATCCGTTCCGAGCATCGTTAACTGGTGTGGCATTTGTACTACGAGGTACTTACGTCAGTAGATTAAGTAGATTTAGTAGATGTATATATCTCATATTGTCAAAACGGCCGTTCAATGCTATAATAGCAATTGTATGACCCGGAGCGGCAATCTGCTGCTCTGACTATCAGATTAAGGACTACCGGACTAAAGACGACCTGAGGAGGCTATGATGCAAGGTGAAGAACAAGCGATCCGCGATGGATTGCGCGATGTGATCGATTTCGAGATTGGGTTGGATGTGGTAGCTTTGGGCCTGATCCGCGACATTGTGGTGAACGATGACGACGTTCAGATCACCATGATCTTGACCTCGCCGATGTGCCCGATGGCATCGTTCATGATGAATCAGGTTCACGAGCGCGCTGCGGAGATCACTACGAAAAGCGTGGAGGTGGTACTCGGCAAGGATATGTGGCGCCCAGACATGATGGAGCAGGAGGCGCGAGACATCCTCGGCATTTGACGGTTGCATGAAACCGACACGGCGTACTGCAAGGGCCAGCGATTATGCTGGCCTTTTTGTTTTTGGTGATTTGCAGTAGGGGCGAGGCATCCCTACAGTGATTCTCGGTTGACAAGATGCCTCGCGGGGATGCCTCGCTCTTACGTTTATCCGAGTTAGGGTTATAATTGGGTTGGTTGATAGGTATCCGGTGAATCACGATGGAGCATAAAACGACGACACATATGGATTCCACGGCAGATACACCACGACCGCCCCTGAAAACCGACCTGGCGTATGCGTTGATCACGCTCGGCAGCTCGTTGATCTGGGCGATTCTCAGCGGGTGGCTGTTGTACTTCTACCTGCCGCCGGAGGGCGCCGACCTCGCACCGGCGGCGTGGTATAGTGTTGTCATCTTCGGGACGCGCGCGCTCAACGCCGGGATGGCGCCGTTTATCGGGCAATTCTCGGACAATCTGCGCAGCCGGTGGGGACGCCGCCTACCGTTGATGTTCGCCTCCGGCGCGCCGCTGCTGGTCTTCTTCGTTCTGCTGTGGACGCCGCCGCTGCGGATGGAATCGGCATGGAACCTGGCCTACCTGGGCGGTATGTTGGTGCTGTACAACCTGGCGTACACGGTGAATCAGATCCCGTACACGGCGCTGCTGCCCGAACTCGCGCTGACGGATCGACATCGCGTGCGGATGTCCGCATGGGCATCGAGTTTTCTGCTCGTGGGAATGATCGTGAGCGCGGCGGCGGGGATACTCATCGAACGGTTCGGGTACGCCGTCAACGCGCTCATCTACGCGCTTCTGGCATTGCCGATGTTTTATCTGCCCTTCCTGGTGTTGCGCGAGCGGCCCGAACGGTGGACGGCATCGGCAGAGGGGGCGTTCACACGTCGTAATTTGCGCGCGGTGGTCGCCTCGATGTTGCAGAATCGCGCCTTCGTCATCATGACCGCAGCCGGTGCCTTCTACTGGGGATTGACGACGTTGGTGCAGTCGGCGATTCCATACATCGTCACCGAGATTTGTCTGCTGACCCCAGGGGACACACTGTGGTTTTACATCCCCGCGATTGCCGGTTCGTTGGTGTGTTATCCGTTGGTCACATGGCTGGCGGGTCGCGTGGGAAAGTGGGCGGTGTTCGCCGGTTCGCTGTTCGCCTCGGCGTTAGTGCTGCCGGGGTTGATGCTTATCGGAGACTGGTTACCGCTTCCGTTGATGGCACAGGGCCTCGTGTGGGTGACGCTTCAATCGATGGCGCTGTCTGGCGTCACGATGCTGCCGATGGCCTTCGGCGCGGAAATCGCCGATCACGATGCGACGTTGACGGGACAGCGACGCGAAGGGCTGTACTATGCCACGTGGGGCTTGCTGGATCAGGTCGCCAATGGCATAGTCGCGGCGCTGTTGCCGTTGCTGCTGTTGTTGGGACGCAGTCGCAGCGACCCGTATGGTCCACTCGGCGTGCGGCTGATCGGCCTGGTGGGCGGGCTGTCGATGTTGGTGGCCTTCTTTATCTTCCTGCGTTATCCCTTCCGGCGCAAGCCAGGAGCTTGATGTGAACCTACAATACTTCACCTATCGCCATTATCGTCTTTTTTATCGTGAGCAAGGCCAGGGGCCGCTATTGTTGATCTTGCATGGCAACACGGCTTCCTCGGCGTTGCATTTGGGGGAGTTGGATTATTTTAGCCGTCGTGGTGCCGGCCGCCAACCTTACCGGGTAGCTGCCCTGGATTTCCTGGGCGCGGGACAATCGGAGCGCGTGGATGTATGGCCTGACGATTGGTGGTTGCAGGGTGCGCAGTCCGCGCTGGCCCTGATGGATCATCTCGCTGTGGATCGCTGCATCGTCATGGGAACGAGCGGTGGAGCGGTGGCGGCGCTGTTGATGGCGCAACACGCGCCGGACCGTGTGCAGGCCGTCATTGCCGATAGCTGCGTTAAACGCCAGCCGCCTGAGGTTTTGCGTACAGCCGTAGACGACCGCCGCCAACGCCATCCTGGGGCCGAGGTTTTTTGGCGACAGGCGCATGGCGATGACTGGGAGCAGGTTGTCGAAGCCGACAGTGCGTTGCTGCTCAGGTTAGCGCAACGCGATGGCCACTGGTTTGAACGCAGCCTTTCGGAGATCTGCTGTCCTGTCCTTATAACCGGCAGTTTGCAAGATGGGCTGCTGCACAATGGCGCTGCACAGATGGTGGAGATGGTGGCGGAGATACCCCAGGGTCAGCTCTATTTGATCAACGGTGGAGACCACCCGCTGATGTGGTCGCGCCCTGAGGGTTTTCGCCGGGCAGCAGATGCATTTCTGATGGGATTGGAACAAGGAGGCGTGGCATGACGAATGTGACCGTAGAGGCGATATCCGCCCTGGAGCGATTGAATTACGTGGCGACGCAGCCGATGGTTGCCGTGACGCCAGGCGTCGAACTAATCCTGCGAGATGACGTGATCATCACCAGCAGCCAGATTTTCCCTACACCGGATGCCAACCACGCTTGCCTGTTGCAAGCGACGCGCGAGACGGCCCCGGCTTTGATCGCGGAGGTGATGGAATACTTCACATCCAGGGAGCTACCGCCGACGTTTTTTGTTTCCCCGGCCTGTACGCCGGAGGATTTGTCCGATCTACTGGTCGCCCGGGGTTTCGTTCGCCAAAACGAACAGGAAGCATGGATGGTCTTGGAGCGGGGAGACGATCTGGTGCGGTCGACGCCTTCGCCCAGGGTGGAAGTTCGCCGTATCGACAAAAGCGAAGCCGAAACCTTTGCCGGGGTCTTTTTGAAAGCCTTCGAGATGCCTGAAGAGTACACCGCGCCGATGGCAGAGGTATTATCGCCTTCGATTGGCCTGCCGGGGATGTTCCACTACGTGGCGACGTTCGACGGTGAGCCGTTGGGTGTCTGCACGCTGATTTGCCACGAGGAATTGGCGATTTTCGGCAGTGTAGGTATTGTTGCCACACTGCGCGGGCTGAAGGTGCTCAGCGCGTTGGTGGCGCACGCCTACGCCGACGGGTATGCCTGGGGCTGCAAGCGCGCGCTGATACAGACGACGGCGGGCGGGTCGTTGGAGCGTTTCGCACGCATCACGGGCCTCAACACGTATTTTACCCGGACGTGTTACACACTGACATAGTTCCCCTGGTCAAAATTGTAGACGTGGAGAAAGTCTACAAGACCGGCGCCGTGACGTTTGCGGCGTTGCGGGGCGTCTCGCTGGACATTGCCGATGGCGATTTCGTGGCGGTGATGGGGCCGTCGGGAAGCGGCAAATCCACGCTATTGCATCTGATGGGAGGGCTGGATCGCCCTACCGCCGGGCGGGTCGAGGTCAAGGGCGTCGTCCTCAGCGAGATGGACGAAACGGCGCTGGCGAAATTCCGCCGCGCGCACATCGGCTTCATTTTCCAGTTTTTCAACTTGATCGACAATCTGACGATTCAGGCGAACATCGAATTGCCGGCGTTGTTGCAGAGCGGGCGGGATCGCAAGACCGTGCGCCGCCGGGCCGACGCTTTGCTGGAGCGTCTGGGGATTCTGGATCAGGCGAACAAGCATCCGTGGGAATTATCGGGTGGGCAACAGCAGCGCGTCGCCATCGCGCGGGCGCTGATCAACCAGCCTACATTGTTGCTGGCCGACGAGCCGACAGGCAACCTGGACAGTGCGAGCGGGCAGGACGTGTTGCGCATCCTGCAAGAATTCAATGCGCAGGGCCAGACCACGTTGATGGTGACGCACGATGCTGCCGCCGCCGCGCAGGCCAAGCGCGTCATCTTCATCCGCGATGGCCGTCTGGTTGAAACCGTTGCGGGCCGCGACGTGCAGCAAATCGCGCAATCCCTGGCTGTGCTAACGGGGATGTAGCCTCAACGGATCAAACGGATTTTAACGGAGATATTTCCGTTGAATCCGTTCAATCCGTTGAGGATGTTTTCTGAGGAATGTACGATGTTGGCAGTGTGGCAGAAGATCAAAGCGGACGTCGCCGGGAGGCCGTTTATCTCTCTCCTGACGTTGATCACGATTGTCTCGGCGACGATGCTGCTGACGCTGGCGCTGGCGACGCTGCTCAACCTCAGCCAACCCTATGACCGCTCCTTCGCCGAACTGAACGGCGCGCATTTGTGGCTATACTTCGACCGCACTAAAGTCAGACGCCGCGACGCGGAGCGCATCGAAACGCTGCCCGAAGTGACGGAAAGCACCGGCATCCAGTACAGCGTTACGAGCCGCGTGCAAATCGGCGATACGCGAGTTTTGGTCAGCATCCGGCGCACGCCGCTTCAGCAGCCGCGCGTCAACCAGCTGCTGGTTCAAGAAGGACGGTATCTGCTTCCCAACCAGACTGAGGTGTTGGCGAGCCGCGATTTATCCGACTTGTACGGTTTGGCGGTTGGGGAAACGGTGGGCGTCACCCGGCAGGACGGCAAAAAAGTGACATTACCGGTTATCGGATTGGCGTACAATCCCACCTGGGACACCTATCGCAACACGCAGCCACCCTACCTCTACGTGAATGAGGCGCTCTTCGCGGAGCTGTATCCCGAGGAGGCGATGTGGGAGTGGTCGCTGGGTGTGCGTCTGGCGAACCCGGAGGCCGTGGACGAGGCGTTGGCGCGCATCGAACCGCTGCTGCAAACGGACGCAGTGCGCATCCACACCGATTGGCGGGACGTCAGACGTTCGGCGAATTTCGGCGCGCGGCTCAATTTCATCATACTGGGCGCGTTCAGCCTCTTTGCGATCCTGGCGACGGTGCTGGTCATCGTTAGCAGCATCAGCGCGTTCGTGCTGTCACAGTTCCGGCAGGTGGGCATTCTTAAGGCCGTGGGTTTCACCAAAGCGCAAATTCTGTGGCTCTACATTGGGCAGTACCTGATTCTGGGCTGGATCGGATGTCCGCTAGGGCTGCTCCTGGGTATCCTCCTTTCTCCCTTGCCGCTGAAGAACATCGCGTCATCGTTGAGTACGACGTTCCAACCACCGCTCAATCCCTGGATTGTCATCGCGGTGCTAGGCAGCGTGCCAACAATCATTGTAATGGCGACATGGCGCTCTGCGCGACGCGCGGCCAAAGCCAACATCGTCAAGGCTATTGCGACCGGCGCCGAAGCCCCGGCCAAGAAAGAATTCTGGCTACCCCGGCTGGTGGCGCGTCTGGGCTTCTCAATCCCCTTTGTCCTGGGCTTGAGCGACGTCTTCGCCCGCCCGTTCCGCTCGTTGAGCACGGGCCTGAACCTGTTGCTCGGCGTCATCGGCATCGTCTTCGCGCTCACGTTGAATGAAACGCTCGAAACCTACAAGGCGAATCCGCACCTGCTGGGCATCGCTTACGATGCGGTGGTCACGCGTGGCGTGACCAGCGACAGCCGGGTGCAGTACCTCCTGGGGCGCGCGCCTGGCGTGGAAGCGTTCTATGCCGAGCACCGCGTGGATGTCGAAACGCTGACGGGTCAAACTTTCCAGGTGCGGGCTGTGGATGGGGATGTGGCGGATTTCCCGTTCAGAATCCTGGTGGGACGGGTGATACGTCCCGGAACCGCCGAGGTGATGGCGGGGCAAGGGCTGTTGGATTGGCTAGAGCTGAGCGTGGGAGATGAGTTGACGGTCGTATTGGGCGGGTGGCGTCACCGGCCCGTCACCTGGCGCATCGTCGGCGCGTATACCGAGCCGGTCAACGCCGGGCAGATGGCAATGGCGAACTTCTCCTCGTTGGCGCGGCTGTTGCCGGATGAAAGGCCGGCGGTCTATTATCTCAAACTCATGCCAGACGCAGATACGGCTCTGCTCAAACGCTATCTCGAACCGCGGCCAGAATCCGATTTGAACCTGACCCTGGCGGGACAGGCCATTCCAGGGATCGTAATATACCTGCAACTTGCACTTTTCGCATTATCCGGTATCCTAATCGGTATAGCTTTGGTTAGTGTGTTCAATACCTCATTATTGGCGGTACAGGAAAAGTTACGGGTCATCGGGGTACTTAAAACGCTTGGTTTTACCCCCTCACAAGTCATCACGATGGTGAACACCACCGCCGGATTCCTGGGACTTTTAGCAGCAGTGCTCGGATTGCCATTAGGATGGGTATTTACGAAAAGTGTGTTGGCGATATTGTCCAAATCGTATGGGTTTGGCGCGCTGGAGGTGCCGTTGAACGCGGTTTACGTGCTGGCCTTGCCCCTGTTGATGATCGGCGTCAGTATCGCGGGAAGCTATCTGCCGGGGAAACGGGCGGCGCGTGTGTCTATCGTCAACGTTCTGCGCGGTGAGTAAGATGGTATTCATCAACGCGGTTTTTTGGGAATTTGTACAGAACGCGCCTATGCTGGTCGTATTTGTGGCGGTGGTGTGGCTGTGGGCTAAGGACCGCCGTCGCGATGCAGTGATGTGGAGTGTGATCAACGCCGTGATAGGCTCGCTGCTCATTCGCTATACCGAACCGCTCATCAGCGGGTATCACGAACCGTGGTCGATTACCGTGGTGAACATCGTGGCCTTTGGCGGATTACAGGTGCTCTTTGCCGCCTATCTGGGCGCGGAAAATCGTTGGAGCAGTTGGAAGACCGATGCGTTATTCGGCGGTTTGGCGGGCGTGGGGCTTGCGTTGGCGCAAGGCTTTGCCTCGGATGGCTCGCCCTGGATCGGCATCGTCCTGCATGGTCTGGCGTTGGGCCTCATCGGCGCTGTGCTGCTGAGCGGGATACGACAGCAGAAAGACAGGCCATTGAAGGCCGCGTTGATCAACGCCCTCTGGCTGGCCTTGTTTATGACGCTGGTGATCAGCGCCATCGACTATAGTTACTTGTACTTGTTTGCATGAGTATGAGATCAGAAATCAAGCACCTCTGGCAGAACTCCAAGACTTACCGCGCACTCTTGACGGCGACGGCGGTGTATACGGTGCTGCGGTTGGTGGTGCAGGGTGTGGTTATAGCGGTGATGCTGTTTCCTGAAGCGGGGATTATGGGAGGCGTGCCGGCGTGGGTGGATGTGGAAGGTCCCGTTGTGCCGGCCGATTTACAGATTTACCTAAACGCAGCAAAGAACTTGTCCGCCAGACAAGACCTTTATCTGCAAGGGTCGTTGGAGAGGCTTGAGGATCATTATCCTTATGCGCCGTCATTTGCGCTAGCCTTTGTGCCGTTTCTGTGGTTGTCGCCTGTGGGCGTTTCTGTTGTACACACCCTGTTACACTTCGTAGCCTATGGAATCATGTACTTTAGTTGGGGGCGTATCTTCAAGCGACTCAATCTTGAGCGCGCGGCCAAGATGCTGACCTGGACGCTCCCGGTGTGGTTGGTCTTCTCGTCATTTTGGACAGATCTGGGCTATCTCAACATTTACATTATTATTGCGCTCTTTGCCACCCTGTTGATCGAAGCTGTTTTGAGAGAGCATCTGGGATGGTCGCTGCTATGGTTATCCGTTATCCTTCAAATCAAGCCACATTGGGCGTTTGCCGTCGCTGTTCCTCTCTTGCTTGGACGCAAACGATTTTTCTTTAGATTGCTGGCGCTGACAGCGGTGGGCTATATTGTCATTACCGGCATAACAATCTTAATTGTAGGTCCTGCGTATGGATGGGGCCAATATCGTGACTATGTTGCCTTTCTTGGACGACTGAGTCGGGACTTCCCCTGGCGTGGTCCAGAAATGGCGTTCTTGGGATATAATCACTCGATAAAGCAGATAGTAGTATATGGATTGGGGGTATCGCAAGAGACACTGAGACTGGCAACGGTGGTCAAGGTATTGCTCCTGATTCCGTTAGGTGTGACGTGTTTACGTCATTTACTGCATCCAGTCAATTGTCGTGGTGATGAGGAACCGCAGTTAGGACTTGATTTCGCGTTCGCTCTGTACCTGGGGGCGTTCATCTGGCTGGACATGGTGTGGGAATTATCTTTGGGCGTTGCGCTTTATCCTTATTTACTGGGAACGACCCAGCAGCGGTTTGTCAGAACGTGGTTGCACATCGGGTTTTTGCCTTATGCTTTACTTGATCCGTGGCGGGTAGGGAGTCTGGTATTTGGGGGGATGAATGTCATTTTGCCCGGCCCTTACGTTGCCACCGATCCGGCTATTTACATGCCCATGATTATGGCGACAATTCTGATGTTGTACGTTGTGCTGGTGGCGCGTTTGTGGCGTGCTGCGCCGGTTCAACGTCTGGCAGGAGTATGAGTGTGGAACTTGAGACTTTCTTGAATTTGCCCACCGAGGACGTTGCCCGCATCGTGCGCGAGGCTGGCCCGAAAGTATGCGTATTTCCGATCAACGGGACACGTCGATGGTTGATGTTGGAACATCCTCAGGCTGTAGCCGAGGATTTTGTCGAAGCGTATCTGAGCATCGCCGGACGTCGCCATGTGGAGCTTTACCGGTTATTTTTCGATCACGGCGTCGACACCTTGCTCACCCCCGTTTTCGGCCCGGACATTCTGGCGCGTGGTGAGGGGTACGACGCATTGATTCGCGATGGATTGTCCTGGTTTGCGCGTGGGCAGGATTTCCTGGATTTCTACGATGCTTATGACGTGCGGGTGCGCGTGTACGGCGACTACCGGCGCTATTTGGAGCCAACGCCGTATGCTGAAGTGATTGACGATTGTGAGGCCGTAGAGCGACGTACGGCCTCGCACGTGCGATGCCGGCTCTTCTTCGGGATATGCGCCCATGATGCAGCGGAAACCGTCGCCGAAATCGGGGTTCGCTTTCATCAGATGCACGGACGTCTGCCTGACAAACGTGAAATTGTCGAGGCGTACTACGGAGAATACGTCGCGCCGGTGGATTTCTTCATCGGGTTCGACAAGTTTGCCGCTTTCGATATGCCCCTGGTGGCGACCGGCAACGAGGATTTGTATTTTACCGTCGCGCCATCGCCCTATCTAAATGCCCGGCAATTACGCACCATTCTGTACGACCACATATATGCGCGACCAAAAGGGGAAAGTAGTTATTTGATGATGACAGAAACTGACTGGGCCATAATGCACGATTTCTATCAGGCCAATATAGGAAACACTTCAGGGATTGGGCTACGCCACAAGATGGGGATTTGGTACCCATTGCCTCAAGTGCAATTCGCGGATAAGCTAACGACTCAACGCACAACCAGGTGATTCTTCATGGATTTACACAAAGCATGGGTCGAGTTGCTCAAAGAAACTGGTCCAGGAAAGATGATGATAACGGCCTACGATACCGCGTGGATCGCGCGTTTGGCAGAGATCGGCGAACCTATTGGGGAGTTGGCATTGGAATGGCTACGCGAGCACCAACTTCTCGATGGCTCTTGGGGTGCGGAACAGCCTTGTTATTATCACGATCGTGTCATTTGCACGCTGGCAGTCATCAATGCCCTGGCGAGACGCGCGCGTCCTGACGATCGCGACCGCTTGCGCCGTGCAGAGACGGCCTTGGGAATCATGACATCCCGGCTACACGAAGATCCGGCAGGGGAAACGATTGGTTTTGAACTCATTGTTCCTACGTTGTTTCAAGAGGCGAAGACACTAGGCGTGCTCCATCACGAAGAAATTGAAGTATTGAAGTCTTTAGTGCCTCTTCGTTCAGCTAAATTAGCGATGCTACCCAATGGCATGATTAGCCGTTTGGTGACTATGGCATTTTCGGTTGAGATGGCGGGCAATGATGGCAGGGATTTATTGGATGTAGAACATCTGCAGGAACAGGACGGTTCTATTAGCTATAGCCCCTCGGCAACTGCCTATTTCGCTTTATATGTACTCAAGCGGGATCCAGATGCGCTTGTCTATCTACGTTCGGTAGCTGCCGATGGTACAGCGCCTAACGTTTCTCCATTCGACGTTTTTGAGCAGGCGTGGGTGTTATGGAATTTGAGGTTTGTTGTAGATTTATTAGGTGAGGGAATACTTGATCTTTGTCAATCCCATCTTGATTTTCTAGAACAGAGTTGGACTCCTGGTATAGGCGCTGGTTTTGCAAAAAATTACGCCCCCAAAGATGGGGATGAGACGAGCATCGTTTACGATGTATTGAGGTATTATGGTCGTCCTGTAGACATAGGCGCGATTCTGTCTTATGAAAAGCCTTATTATTTTCGTTGCTTTGATTTGGAATCGAATCCATCTATTAGCGCCAATATTCATATTCTAGGCGCACTGCGACAAGCAGGCTTTGAAAAAACGCATCCGGCAGTAAGCAAATTACTGTTGTTTTTAAGTGAAGCGAGAACAGAAGGGGCTTTTTGGTTTGACAAATGGCATGTCTCTCCATATTATACAACTTCCCATAGTGTCATCGCTTGTATGGACTACGATGATTCCATGGCAACCACAGCTATTAGCTGGATTTTGTCATCGCAGAATGTTGATGGATCCTGGGGATATTACTCGTCCACAGCCGAGGAAACAGCTTATTGTCTACAAGCCCTGGCGATTTGGAATCGGCGGCATAACAATCAAATCGATAAAGACATATTTCAACGAGGTCAAGCATGGTTGCTTCAGCATTTCGACCCTCCTTATCCCCCACTTTGGATTGGTAAATGCTTATATTGCCCTGAATTAGTTGTCAAATCGGCGATTCTGAGCGCCCTTACGTTGATGAAAAGCGTATAAAGGCCAAGATGTTAGCACAATTGCTGGAAGTATCATCCACGGACCCAGAAGACATTCGTCGTCGTCGATTGTTGAATATACTTTTGCTTGGAACAAGTGCATTAATGTTCCTCACGCTGATTGCTGTCACGATAGCCTATTTTGTTGGTTTGGCGCCTCCAGAAGATTTCAAACGCCTTGCTTCAATCATCTTGAGTGTGCTTGCTAGTCTAGCTTTGATTTTTCTCATAAATCGTCGCTGGTCTGGTTGGGTGGCCGGCTGGTTGTTCATATTGTTATTAACTGCCGCATTTGCTCTATCTGATGATCCCCGTCAAGTCGTCGAAGGCCGTTCGCTTTTCCTTTTCACCATCCCCATCCTTATGTCCAGCGTCATCCTTCGTCCCTGGGCCAGTTTTATAACGGCAAGTGTATGCGGCGTGGTGATTACGATCATAGCTATGCTCAATTTGCCGGATTATGCGCAAGGGTCGCCACCCGTCCCTACCATCCTCGGTTTCTTAACCGTCGCCTTCGTTGCCTGGCTCTCCGCCCGCAGCCTGGAAAGCGCTCTCATCGATCTGCGCATCCTTAACATCGGCCTGGAAGACCGCGTGCGTGAGCGTACCTTCGAACTACAGCAGACCAATGAACAACTGATTCTCGCCTACGAAAGACTCCAGGAACTCGACCGGCTCAAGTCGCGCTTTCTTTCCATCGTCTCGCACGAACTGCGCACGCCCCTCAGCGCCATTCAGGGGTTTGCCGAAATGCTCCAGGCTGAGGTCTACGGCCCGCTCTCGCAGAAACAGCGCGGCGCATTGGAGCGCATTATGGCGAATGACGAACGCCTGTTGGCCCTCGTGAACGATTTGTTGGATCAGGCCCGGATGGAAGCGGGGCAGCTCTCTCTGACCATCGAATCCTTTAATTTGCGGGATCTGGTTGAGGATATGGAATCCACGATGCGTGTGTTGGTGGAATCGAAAAAGCTATATCTCAAGGTGCACGTTTCTCCCGCGGTTCCTGCCACGTTAAAGGGCGACCGCAAACGGCTGCACCAGATTCTCATCAATCTTATCAACAATGCGTTGAAATTCACCCAAAAAGGTGGCATCAGCGTGCACTTTTATCGTCTTGATGAAGAACATTGGGCCATCGACGTTGCCGATACCGGGCCAGGTATTGCGCCAGAAATCCGCGCCTCCATCTTCGAGCCTTTCCGGCAGGGTGATAGTTCGTCAACGCGGGAACACACCGGTTTTGGATTAGGACTTTCCATTGTCAAACAATTGGCTACACTTATGGGCGGAAGCGTGGGCGTCGTCAGTGAGGTTGGATTTGGCAGCACGTTCACGGTCAGGATTCCGATTGTCCCACCGACAAATAACGCTAACCCAGCATAGGGCAGGAGGCACAGCATGAGCGAGAAATTTGCGTTGATTATTGAAGATGAAGAGGATTTGGCGACGATTTTCTCCGAGGCGCTCAAAGCGGGCGGCTTTCAAACCGAGATCATCTACGATGGGTACATCGCCCAGCAGCGGCTTAACGAAGTATACCCCGATGTGGTCGTCTTGGATCTCAACCTTCCCCATGTCGATGGCAACCAGCTCTTGAACCAGATCCGCGCCGATCCGAGACTTGAGAAGACGCGCGTCCTGGTTGCCACTGCCGATGCCAATATGGCGGAAATGCTCGACAGCGAGGCCGATCTCATTCTGCTCAAGCCGATCAGTTTCATCCAGCTCCGTATGATGGCCGAACGTATGGGGACGGCAGAGGAGTAACCCAACTTGTAAAAGTCGTTCGTGGGCTTGACACTCGTATCAAACCCAGTACAATATTTCCAATTGAATCGTTCCAAGCTGAGTGCCCGCACCCCCGGATGGGACGGGCCACGAGCGAAGCCGGTGGCACGTATTCGCGTGGAGTCCGGCGCTGACGCGCAACTGTAAGTGGTAGGGCCGTTACCGGCCAGCCACAAGCCAGGTCGCCTGCTCAGCTTGTTGTGGCTACGCCCTCGCGACAAGGGGTGGACCTGCGGAGTGTGATCCACTACCATCAGGTTGAGCGCCGTCATCGGCGACATCCCTTGCTCGTAAGGCAAGGGATTTTTTGTTGGTAGCACATCACACAAACGCGGAGGTTATGATGAAGAAGTTAGCTTTGTTGGTCTTGGTCATTGGGATGGTGTTGGCATGGGCTGCGCCGGTGGCGGCGGTACGATATACACAGAACAAGGCTGCGTTGGCCTGGGTGCGTGGATTTCAGCAGGCCGATGGCGGTTTCACGAATGGCTTTTCCGACGGCTCGGATCTGGGTGCAACCACCGAGGTGGTACTGGCGACAGCGGCGGCGGGACAGGATTCCAGCACGTGGCTCTCCTCGGCAGGGAATTCCCCGTTGGATTACTTGGCGGCGCAGGTGAAGCAGGGCGCAGTGAAAGATGCCGCGGGGCTGAGCCGCACCGTGCTCGCCGCCGTGGCGACGGGCCAGGACCCGCGCAACTTCGGCGGTAAGAACCTGGTGCAGGCGTTGCTGGCGACGCAAGACAAGGACTCCAACCGCTTCGGCGATTCATTGTATGCACACGCCTACGCGATGCTGGCCCTGCGCAATGCCGGGGAACCCATCCCGCAGAGCGCCATCGACTTGCTCAAGACGCAGATCGCCGATGATGGCGCGTGGTCGCTGTTTGGCGGGCCGACGCCCGGTTTGGCGGATACGAACACCACCGCGCTGGCCATGCAGGCGCTGGTTGCTGTAGGGGAGCCAAATACTGCCCGCAGCGCGCTCGCCTATCTCCAGCGGATGCAGAACGCCGACGGCGGCTTCCCGTACCAGAAGCCTTCGGCGTGGGGCACCGATACCGATGCGAACTCCACAGCGGTCGTGGCGCAGGCGCTCTATGCGCTTGGTGAGCCGATGGGGAACTGGGCTGCTTCGGGCGCCGATCCGGTAGGCGCGCTTCTGGCGCTCTGGGACGCGACCAGCGGCGGCTACTACTGGCAAGCGGCCGTCCCATTCGCGAACATTATGGCCTCCGCCCAGGCCGTCCAGGCCGTCGAGGGGATGCACTTGGTCGATGTGGCGGTGGTTGGCGCGTCACGCGCACCGCAGGCGCTGACATCGGCTGCACCTGCGACGGTCTCCGACATCGCCCTGCTACCGGTGTCGGGTGGATTTGCTCCGAGCGGCGCACTGATTTTTGTGGGTTTGTTGATGCTCGGCGCCGGTTTGAAACTGCGCAAGCGGTAGAAAACGAGGGCAAAGATACAGAGGGCAGGAGTAGACAATGAAGTGTGAGCAACATCAAGAATTGACCTGCGCAGGATCGCAAGCTGGCGTTTTGTGCTACAAGAAACTCTGGCCTCACCTGCTCTTTCTGGCTTTGTTGCTCGTGCTGTTGCCGCAATCCGTGCTGGCCCAGGAAGGTGGGCCTAACCGCGCAGGGCTGATCGTCGTCCACGGCGATGGGCGCGTGCTGACGCGCTGCGTGACGTTCACCGAAGAGCGCATCTCCGGCGTGGCGCTGCTGCAACGCGCAGGGCTGGCCGTGGACGCCAATACCGGGCCTATGGGATCGGCGGTTTGTACCATCAACCGCGAGGGCTGTCCTGCCAACGACTGTTTTTGCCAGTGCAAAGGCACCCCTTGCACGTACTGGAATTACTTCCACCGCAATGCGGATGGCTCGTGGGCCTACTCAGGTATGGGCGCTGCCACGTGGACGGTGGGCAATGGTGATATCGATGGCTGGGTGTGGGGAGACGGTTCCACTCCCCCGCCCGACCTCGCCTTCGATGTAATCTGTGACATGGAAGCCGCGCCATCGGTGGATGCTCTGGCCTCCGCGCCGGCTGCTACAATCATCCCGTCCGAAACACCTATCCCCACGCCAACCTTGCTGCCGGCGACATTGCCACCATCCGCAACACCTACATCGTCGCCGGAACCATCTACGGCTGCCACTGTGACCATCACGGTCTCCCCAACGTCTTCCCTCACACCGACGTCAACTGCCACTTCCACGCCTGCACCAACGCTGGACGTTCCGTTATCCACTGACCCCGTCGCATCCCCTTCCCCTCGTCCTACCTATGTCCTCTCTTTCCCTGTCGCGGTCTCTCCTGGGACGGTCTCTCATCGCGCGCCAAGTCCGCTCCTCCAATACATTCCATACGCGCTGATCCTGATCTGCATCATCGGCCTTGCGCTGCTCAAACGGAAGCGGTGATGGTATGCTCCGTTTCCTGTGGGCGGTACGCCGTCTCCTGCGCGTGTTGATCTACGCGCTGACCACTGCCATCGGGCTGCTGGCGTTTCTGTATCCTGTCATTGTGTCGGGCCAGGCGGCGAGCACGCCCTTGTTGCTCGCCTTCGTGGTGGGACTGAGCTTCGTCGCGTTGTTGCTCGAAGTCCAGGGTGATGCGGTGAACGCTAAGTTTATCGCACTGCTGGGCATCCTCACGGCGATGAACGCCGCGCTGCGCTTTGCCGAGGTCGCCATCCCCGGGCCGGGTGGCTTCAGTCCCATTTTCTTCCTCATCATCGTGACCGGCTACGTGTACGGCGGGCGCTTCGGGTTTTTACTCGGCGCGTTGACGATGCTCGTTTCGGCGCTGATCACCGGTGGGGTGGGGCCGTGGCTGCCTTACCAGATACTCACCGCCGGCTGGGTAGGGCTTTCGTCGCCGTTGTTGCACCCGTTGACTCGTTGGTTGCGCGCCGAAGGGTGTTGGACTGAGGTTGCACTGTTGGCGTCCTTCGGGTTGGGTTGGGGCTTGCTCTACGGCGCGCTGTTGAACCTTTCCTCTTGGGCTTTCATCGTGGGGCCGGGCGCGCCGATGCCGGCGACGTTCCGGGAGACGGTGCGTCTGTACGGCGCTTTTTACGTGACGACATCCCTCGTATGGGACCTGGCGCGCGGACTCGGCAACGTTGCACTGACGCTGGCGTTCGGCGCGCCAACGCTGCGTGCACTGCGACGGTTTCACAAACGTTTCAGCTTCACGTACCGCTTGCAGGGGCCATAAGCGATGCTCCACGCTGCTGCCTGGTTTGTCTGGCTCACCGCCGCGTTGATTGCTGTTTCAACGACACGAAATCCATTGTACCTCACACTGGCGTTGGCGGTCTTTATGACGACGGTGTACGTCATTCGCCGGCCTGGCGAGACGTATGCCGCTCCTCTCGCGCCAGGACGTTTTGCGCTCTACGTGATCCCGCTCGCGGCGTTCATCAACGCGCTGCTCTCTCGCGTCGGCGAGACTATCCTATTTGCCATCCCCCAAACGTGGCCCTTGATCGGCGGGCCGATCACTGCCGAGGCGCTGGTCTACGGCGCGCTCAATGGCTTGCTGCTGACGGCGCTCTTCACGGCATTCGCCGCGCTCAACCTCGCCGTGCCCATCCGCGATCTGATCCGCTTCATCCCCCGCGCCTTCTATCCGGTCGCCATCGTCGCCTCTATCGCCGTGACCTTCGCGCCGGCGACGCTGCGACAGATGCAGCAGATCCGCGAGGCGCAGGCCATCCGCGGCCACCGGATGCGCCGCTTGCGCGATTGGCTCCCCTTGTTCATGCCGTTACTCACCGGCGGGCTGGAACGTGCGTTGCAACTGGCCGAGGCGATGGCGTCACGCGGCTTTGCCAGTGAGACGGCGCAAATACATACAGGCCGCACCCAAGCTGTCTCCATCGTAGGGCTACTCGGCATTTTGAGCGGCGGACTGTTGACCGCGTGGCAACAAGCGTCTTGGGGAGTGGCGCTCATCGTCGGCGGTAGCTTGACGATTGCGACGGCGCTCTGGCTGACCGGGCGCAGCGTTCCGCATACGACATACCGGCGCACGCCCTGGGGCTATCGTGAATGGCTCGTGACCGGCGGCGCGCTCGTCGCCATCGCGGGATTTTTGTCCTGGGGCGAGGCGACGCGGGCTTACAACCCATATCCCATCTTGACGTGGCCTGCCTTCGATGCGCTGGCAGGGACGGCGTTACTCGGCTTCCTGCTCCCGGCGTTGGTGGTGGAATGATCCGCCTAGAGCATGTGACGTACACATACCCGGACGCGGCGCGCCCCGCGTTGCGCGACGTGAGCCTGTCCATCCCTGCGGGTGCGTTTGCCCTGGTGGTGGGGACGTCCGGCGCGGGCAAGTCCACATTGCTGCGCTGTCTCAACGGGCTAGTGCCCCACTTCAGCGGCGGAACGTTGACCGGGCGTGTGGCCGTGGACGGCCTCGATCCGGTCGCCCTCGCGCCACGGGGGATGAGCCGCGCGGTCGGCTTTGTCTTCCAAGACCCTGAGGCGCAGTTCGTTATGGATCGCGTGGAAGACGAAATCGCCTTCGCCCTGGAAAATGCCGCCATCCCGCCGCAAGAAATGCACGTGCGCGTCGCCGAGGCCCTCGCCCAACTCCATTTGACGCCGCTGCGCCAGCGCAAGCTGGAGACGCTCTCCGGTGGCGAAAAACAACGCGTCGCTATCGCCTCCGCGTTGGCGCTGCGCCCCCGCGTCTTGGCGCTCGATGAACCCACCTCGCAGCTCGATCCGCAATCGGCGGTTGAGCTATTGGACGCGCTCGTCCGGCTGAGCAAGGCCCTGGGGCTGACGGTGGTACTGGCCGAACACCGCCTGGAGCGTATCCTGCCCTTCGTGGATCGAATAATCTACCTGCCTGATGATGGCGCGCCCGTACTCACCGGTCCGCCCCGCGACGTTTTACCGCATGTCCCGCTGCTACCGCCATTGCAAGCGCTGGCGCGGACGCTCGGCTGGTCACCGCTGCCACTCACGTTGGAAGAGGGCAGGTGTTTTTCAACGGATTTAACGAATCAGGCGGATTTGCTTATTCCGTTAAAACCCGTTCAATCCGTTGAGAAAAAGGCTCCTGTTCTCGAAACACACGGCCTGGAAGTCGCCTACGGCTCGACGACGGCGCTGCGCGGGGTAGATGTGGCGCTGTATCCGAGGGAGATCGTCGCGCTACTGGGACGCAACGGCGCGGGGAAAACGACGCTGCTCAAGTGCCTCGTCGGGCTGCTGCGCCCGCGCCGCGGGGAGATGTTGGTGGAGGGACGCAGCATCGCCAAGACGGACGTCGCCGATGTGTGCCGCCAGGTCGGATACCTGCCGCAGGACCCCAATGCCTTGCTTTTCGCCGACACGGTGCTGGACGAATTGCACATCACGCTGCATAACCACGGCATTCCGGTTGGCGATGCGCCCATTGCGCCGGAGATATTGCTCGAACGTCTGGGGCTGCGGGATAAGATTCAGCAGTATCCCCGCGATTTGAGCGTGGGGGAGCGGCAGCGCGTCGCGTTGGGGGCGATTATGGTCACGCAGCCCCGCGTACTTCTGCTCGACGAACCCACACGCGGATTGGATTATCGCGCCAAAGCGCAGTTACTCGACCTTTTACGCAATTGGCGCGCGGAGGGGCTGGCTATCCTGCTCGTCACGCACGATGTCGAATTGATCGCGGAGACCGCCGACCGTGTGGTGGTGCTGGATCAGGGGGAAATCGTTGCGCAGGGACGGCCTGCCGAGGTATTGCGCGCCTCGCTCACGTTTACGCCGCAGATTGCGCATCTGTTCCCGGATCGCGATTGGCTTACCGTGGAGGATGCGCTGGCGGGAATTCGGAACGCAACTGCCTCTACCCGTGCGTGAGGCTTTCATCTGTTTGGCATAAGTTCGTTTTTCACCAGCGCTTCTCGTAAATTGAAAACCCCAAATCCATCTATTTGTTCAGGGGATCTTTCGATGAACTCTTTCAGAGGAAGAACCACATAACGGAGCAACCGTTCTGTAGCGATATCCGACCATTCGTCAAGTTTCGAAAAGGCTTCCATAAGGCTATATGTTGCCTCGGTTACATCCGGCTCTGGAAGTTCTTCGCATTGTATGAGTCGCGCCATTTCGGAGCCTTCGTAGACACTTGTCGCTGAGGGGAAGAGTGCAAATCCTGTATCTGTTCCGGTTTGGTCGTATAGTTGCCGCAGCGCTTTGGCGTAGTTCAGAGCTGCCATTTCGTCGGCTTCGCTATCTCCCGGATAGGCGAACATATAGCCTATCACCGGCGTTATCCCGTGCCGAAAACATGCCTCGAATACCTTAAAGGATTGTTCGATGTATGAGGTGGCCTTTGCAGGGGAGGGAACTTTGTTCATACGTACCAGCGTATTTGCGCTGGCCGATTCGAACCCCCAGTAGATCACCTCTACGCCCACCTCTGCCAGTCTATGCATAAATTCAGGTGAGAGGACATCGACCCGGCTCTCTATACAATAGCGAAAATCCCATTTTTCGAGGATGTCACAAATTTGTGTGGTGTGATTCGCATCGAGACCAAAGATTGGGTCATAGATGGATATGCGTCGATTGGGGAGCGTTGTCTGGATATGGGCCAATTGTCGATCCAGCCATTCGGGCGAAAATTTTGCGTAAGGGCGCATATTGATTTCAAGACAATAATTGCACCGGAAAGGACAACCGCGCGATGTCGCGATGTCGATGTTAGGGTAACTGGTGTGGTGCTTCAGCAAGGTGAAATCCAGAACCGGCAGGGTGTTCAGGTCCACTTGCCGGGTTGGCGACGTATGAACACCGGCGGTATCTCTCCACACCAGATTCGGGGTCTGCTCGGTGAGGAAAGGACGGCTATCCGCTATGGCCCGGCTGATTTCTAGCGCAGCATACTCGCCATCTCCCAGGACGATGGCGGTAATAAAAGGATTTTCTTCAAGGATCGTCAGACAGGCGCTCGTAGCGGCATACCCACCCAGGATGATAGGGATATCCCCTAGTGCTGTGTGGATCGCTTGGGCCAAAGCGATCGCATAGGCGTCACTCGACAGTTGCGATATACCGATCCAGGCGATTTCCTGAGCTTGTTCGCTTAGGTAATGGGTAACACGATTTGTGATCTCGACATTGGCTTCCTCGGTCAAGCCAACACCAAAGTCCATTTTCACATCGATAAGCTCGGTTGGGACGTGATAATCTGCTAAATACGAGCATACAGACAAAGCGCCAAGCGGGGGTGAGATGGATGAAGTGTGATCGAAGATCGATAGTTCCATCGCATAGTCCAGTGAAGCACCAATGATGACGGCTTTTTTCATGTGTACGTACCCCTTTCGTTCGGCGAGGTATTATCGACATATCCCCCGCCTGATATTTGCATTCTGGAAGAAGCACTGGCGAGATCGCACGCGAACTTATGAAGCGGTGGACGAGGCAGGAGCCTTAAAACCAAGAATGCCGGCTACACTCTCCTCAACTGTAGCCAAATCATGCATAGATAATACCCCCAATTTACGTACAATATCGCTCTTATCTACTGTCGCCAACACACCTCGTACAGCAGAGGGTTTAAGCAAACCTGCGTTTGTCCAATCTTTCAATATGCAGTCGCCCGGACGAAAAGGGGGTGAAATATTACTGGTAATAGCGGCTACAATCACTTTGATGCCCGCTGTGTTGAATTTATCTGCACTGATAATGACCGCCGGACGGCGTTTGTATCCTGCAGCGCCACTGAATGCGATATCTACCAAAATTATGTCCCCACGCTTGTAGCTAGAGCCGGTCATAGATTGTATCCTCTTCGTTATCCCAAACCTCACGAAGCGAAGACATAGAAGCGCCTAGCCACTCAGCCACCAAGGAAGTTTCAGTTTCATCTTTATGAATAGGTAGATTGAGTAACATCCCGCCCAGGATGCGCCACTCTTTGCCGATTTTCACTCCTAGTGTTTTTCCAGAGCGTAATAACTTTATTACAGCCTGCGGTGATACACGTAGCAATTCGGCTGTTTCCTCCACCGTGTAATACACATTAGGTTGAATAGCTAACATCTCTAAATTGCTCATAATGCCGTTCCTCCACCGGATCAACAGAGTGATCTTGCTTGTACATCTCAATTATAGCACAGGCTTATTCGTTCATACGCTGATTCTCTGGTCTTCATATTTTACTCGCCGCCCAATACACCTCGCGTAATGGCACGCCGTGCTCTTCGGCCAGCCGGCGGCAATCTTCATACTCCGGCGCGCGTTTCGTCGTCCCGTCGGGCAGTTCCGCCACTTTGACGTGGACCGGGCCGTAGGGCGTGTCCACGTGTTCGATGACGCGCGGCAGGGCGTGGCGGGTCACGGTCTGCTCGCGGATGCCTAACGTGGTGGTTTCCGCAAAAAGGATAGCTGTCATCGCTGGCACGTCGTCGGGTCGGCAGAGGACGCGCAGCAGGATGGCGGGGCGGTTCTTCTTCATCTGGATGGGCGCGAGGTAGACGTCCAGCGCACCGGCCTCGAACAGTTTGCCCATCACGTACTCGTAGATTTCGGGGTTGAGGTCATCGATGTTGGTTTCGAGGACGGAGAGGGTGGTGATCGGAGAGGTAGACGGTAGACGGTAGACGGTAGACGGGGGTTGGAAAGTGTGGGAGTGCTCGTGGTCGTGTTCATGATCGTGGTGATGAGGATGGTCGTGTTCGTGCGGGTGCTCGTGAGGGTGTTCATGATCATGCTCTTCTTGGTCGTGGTGATGTGGATGCTCGTGGTCGTGCTCATGGTCGTGAGGATGTTCATGGCCGTGTTCGTGTGGATGCGGATGATGATGCATTGCCTGGTGTTTCAGGGCGGGTGTGGATTCGCCGATGAGCAGCCGGATGACGTTGGGGATCGGCAGGTCGCGCGAGCCTGCGCCGTAGCCGAGCGCCTCCAACGTCATCGCCGGGATGGGGCCGAACGACGACGCCAGCGACGTGAGCAGTGCGGCCCCGGTCGGCGTGACAGTCTCCATCTCCAGCGGCGAGCCTACGATGGGCGCGCCCTTGAGCAGCGACACAGTCGCGGGCGCGGGCAGCGGAATCTGGCCGTGTGCGCCCCGGATGACGCCCCGACCAAGCGGGATGGGTGACACCACGACCTGCTCAACGCCGAGTTCGTCCAACCCCACCAGTGCGCCGACGACATCCACGATGGTATCTACGCCGCCCAACTCGTGCAGGTGAACGTCTGCCATTGTTGTCCCGTGGATGTGCGCCTCGGCCTTGCCCATCCGGCGGAAGATGGCGACGGCGCGTTCTTTGATTGCAGGCGCGAGGTCGCTATCCATCACGATGGCCTCGATGTCCGCCAAACGGCGCTCCGGCACGTCATCGGCGACGACAACATCTACTTTGGTGGCAGCGAAGGCGTTTTTCGCCACGCGCCGCGCGCGTAACTCGAAATCCGCCAGGCGCAACGCGCTCAGGCGCTCGCGCAGGGTCTCCAGCGGCAGTCCCGCGTCCACCAACGCACCCAAAATCATATCCCCGCTCGCTCCGGCAATGCAGTCAAAATATGCGATTTTCATAGTCCTCTCCTGAAATTTGACAGGATTAACAGGATTTGAAAAACAATCCGTTAAAATCCGTTCAATCCGTTGACATCTTCACATACGCCGCAAGATGAAGTGCGCGAAGATCGCCGCGCCGTAGCCGTTGTCGATGTTGACGACGGCGACGCCCGACGCGCACGAGTTGAGCATCGTCAGCAGCGGTGCGAGGCCGTGGAAGTTGGCCCCGTACCCCACACTGGTCGGCACGGCGACGACCGGGCAGGACACCAGCCCGGCGACGACGCTCGCCAGCGCGCCCTCCATCCCCGCCACAGCGATGACGACGTCTGCCGCAAGCAGGCGATCCAGTTCGCCAAGCAGTCGGTGCAGGCCCGCGACGCCCACGTCATAGGCGCGCTCGACCCGGTGGCCGAGGAATTCCAACGTCTGCGCGGCTTCCTCCACCACCGGCAAGTCTGAGGTCCCGCCGCAGACAACCATCGCGTAAGGCGCATCGTCCGGCAGGGGTACGCGCGGCGTTCGTTCCAACGTGATCAGGCGCGAGGTTGCGTCGTAGCGTGCGTCCGGCAGTTGCGCCTGGATGAAGGCCGCCATCTCCGGTGGCACGCGCGTCCCCAACACGCGGTCGTGATGTTCCCACATCCGCGCCAGGATCGCCGCTGACTGTTCCGGCGTTTTAGTCTCGCAGTACACCGTCTCCGGCAGGCCCTGGCGCAGCCCGCGATGCACGTCCAGCCGCGCGAAGTCGCCCAGGTCGTCGTAGGGCAACGCGCGCAGGCGCGCCATCGCGCCTGCGACGTCCACGCGCCCGGCCTGCACTTCCAATAACAGTTCACGTATTTTATTCTCGTCCATCTTTCCCAATCACCTCATTCATGCTCCCGGAACGAAATCCCACCAAATCCAACGCGACGTAGGCGTACCCGAGCGCTTTGAGCGCCGCGACGATGTGTTCCCGGTGGGTCAAGATTACACCGAAGTCAGCTTGCGCTACCTCGATGCGCGCCACGTCCCCGTGATGGCGCACGCGATACTGGCGCAGGCCCAGATCGCGCAGCACGCCTTCCGCCCGGCCAATCTGCGTAAGTTTCGCTGCCGTGATGGGATCGCCGTAGGGGAGGCGCGACGCCAGACACGCCGAAGAGGGCTTGTCCCAGTTGGGCAGGCCCAGGTCGCGGGCCAGCGCGCGGATGTCGGCCTTGGTGAAGCCGGCCTCTTGCAGCGGGCTGCGCATCCCGTACTCGCGGGCCGCGCGCGCGCCGGGCCGGTAATCGCCGGTATCGTCGGCGTTCGAGCCGTCGATGACGTAGCTGTAGCCCTGCTGCTGTGCGTACTCGACCAACTGCTGGCACACCGAGGCTTTGCAGAAGTAACAGCGGTCGGGCGTGTTCGCCAGAAATCTTTCATCTTCCATTTCGTGTTTATCGAAGACGACGTACCGCACGCCGAGTTGTTGCGCGATGGCTTCCGCCTCGGCCAGTTCGTAATCCGGCAGCGTCGGCGAGACCGCCGTCACCGCCAGAGCGCGCTCGCCTAAAACGTCGTGGGCGAGTTTGAGCAACAGCGTGCTATCGACGCCGCCGGAGTACGCGACGAGTACGCTTTCCATATCCCGTAAAATGGCTTTCACTTGTTCAACTTTATTGTTCATCCTTGTCCTGCCTTTACAATGAAAAAGGGCAACCGCAGGGATGCCCCTTTCTGATCAAAAATATGGCAATGCAAATGCGATTTACACGCCGGCAAATTCAAACACGGGCGTTTCGATCACGCGCACTGGTTTTTTTTGCTCCCATATAGTCTGCTGGAGCCGTTCCACAGTCTCGGGAGAGAAGTACTGTTCACCTGTTTCCTTGCATACACGTGCTGGTACATTCTCGATGATGATGAATTTGCCGTCAATCTCGAGAGAATAAGTCACTCGCTGATCAATGAGCGTCTCTTTCCATACAGCTGTGTTCATTTTAACGTCTCCAATTCTAAAACCTTTCCACAACCTGGGTGCAGGCTGATACACTGATATGCCGTAGAAGGCTCTGATCTACAGCGTGGCGCGCAAGCTCGAACTGATCGCAAGCAATTTTCTGGCGAATTTCCTCTATCATTGTCGATATTATAACACCAATTGAACATTTCAGGTAACTTTCCCTTATGCCTGGGATGGTGCAACACATAATCGCGAGTGATTTGAAGTTTCGTGCGATCACAGTACACTCGCTAGGAACTGACTCAGCAGATCAAAATCAAGCAGGCGCCGGACTACAAAAGTCTCACGGGGCGCCTGGTTGAGCAATTATCTGCGCTGAACCACATGTTCACAAGACATAGTACGTGCTGAGACTTTTGTAGTCTTGATTCAGAGGACACATGTTGACTAAACAGAACAGCAAAATCTCTGGCGCGCAGGCGCTGGCCCAGGGCGCGATTGACGCAGGTGTGACAATACTGACGGGCTATCCCGGCGCGCCGGCGACGGCGGTGGTGGATCATCTCGTGCGTCTGACATCCCCCGACGCTGTCCACGTGGCGTGGAACAGCAACGAGAAAGTCGCCATCGAGATGGCCTTCGGCGCTTCGGTGGGCGGGATGCGCGCGCTGCTGTGCGTCAAAAGCGTGGGGTTGAACGTGGCGCTCGACCCGCTGATGGCGTTCAACTTGAGCGGCTGCAATGCCGGGTTGGTGATCCTTGTGGGTGACGATCCCGGCGGATGGGGATCGCAGAACGAGCAAGACAGCCGGGGCATCGCGTGGCTGGCGGAATTGCCGCTGCTGGAACCGACGACGGCATCCGAGGCGCAAGCCGTGATGCGTGAGGCGTTCCGATTTGCGGAAGAGCTGGGCCTACCGGTGATTGTGCGCGTTACCCGTGCGCTCATCTCGAGCGTCGTCTCCCCGTTGCCGGTTGCGCCCGCCCCACTGCCGCCGCCCGGATACCAACGCGAGTTTATGCGCTGGGTGGTGTTGCCGGTTAACGTGGTGCCATATCACCGGCGGTTGTTGGAAAAACTGGATGTTGTGCGCGCGCGATTTGAGGCTTCGCCGTTTAATGCGGCAGAAGGCGTAGGTTCGTATGGCGTCATTGCGGCCGGCGGCGTTTATCAAAAGTTGATGGATGCTTTGGGCGGGAAAGTCCCCCGCGAATTGCGTATCCTGCGATTAGGTACACTTCACCCACTTCCGGAGCAACGCATCGCCGCTTTCTTGCAGTCGGTCACGGCGGCTTTGGTGTTGGAAGAGACCGCGCCGTGGATCGAAGACGCCGCGCGCGCCATTGCACAGCAAACCAAGATTGTCATCCCCATTACAGGACGGCGCACCGGGCACGTTCCGCCTGCCGGAGAGCTGTTTGCGCCGCACATCGCTGCCGCGCTGAACGCCTGGCTGCCGGTGTTGGCGTTGCCTTCAAATGGCGAAACAGAGCGCTCGCGCCCAAGCCGCGAGACGCTCTGCGAGGGCTGTCCCTACATTCCCACCGTTGAAGCGCTCGTCGCGGCGATGGAGGAACACGGCGGGCGCGATGCCTTTATCGTCACGGGTGATCCTGGCTGCATGGTGCGGGCGCAACTGCCGCCCTACGCGCTGCTCGACGTCAAGCATAGCCTGGGATCGAGCATTGGACTCGCGGCGGGGCTGGCGATGAGCCAACAGCGATCTGGAACCGGCAAGCGTGTGATCGCGCTGGTGGGTGATTCCGGCTTCCTGCACTCCGGTCTGGCCGGATTGATCGATGCCGTGCAGACCGGCGTCGCACTGACCCTCCTCATCCTCGACAACGGCACGACTGCGCTCTCCGGCGGGCAACCGCATCCGGCGAGCGGTATGGACGCACGTCGCATGCCGCAACCGGCCGTGGATTTGGCAGCGCTGGCCCGCGCGTGCGGGGTCGCAGATGTGCGCGTGGCGGACATCGACCATGGCGGCGACATTCGCTCGGCAGCCGAAGCCGGGCTGCGCGCAGGCGGCGTCGCTGTAGTCATCGCGCGCGGCAAATGTCCCAAGTTTTTTTAGGACTTCTTGGCGTTCTTGGCGACTTGGCGGTTGTTCAACATCATTCTGACGAATACAAAATTCGTGAAGATTCGTGGTTATACTCCAGGGAGGGAAGAACGATGAACGAATGGAACTCAAAAATACGCGGCATTATCGATGGCCACGTCCACATGGGCAGCATCGCGCAGGAAGCGGGACTGTTGGAAATTCTCGAAGCCACGGGCGTCGAGAAGATGGCGCTGGTCTCCATCCAGAGTCCGGCGGCCGGGGCGGGACTTGCCCAATCGCTCTATATGAAAGCGCGCCACCCGGAGAGGTTTTACGTTTTCGCAGGTCTCAACCACGCGGCGCAGCTCACCGGCGGGCGCGTCGAGACGCCGAGCCTCGCAGCACAGGTAGATGAGTTTGTGGCGATGGGCTGCGACGGCATTAAGATGATCGAGGGCAAGCCCACGTCTCGCCAGCAGATGAACATCCCGGTGACGGATGCTTACTTCGCCGATTACTGGGCGCGCGTCGCCGAGGTAGACCTGCCCATCGTCTGGCACGTCAACGACCCGGAGGAATTCTGGGACCCCAAACGCACGCCCGGTTGGGCGAAGGAACGCAACTGGGGCTACGGCCCGGACGATGTCCAGAAAGAGACGCTCTATGCCGAGGTTGATGCAGTGCTGGCCCGCCATCCGCAACTCAGGATCATCTTCGCCCACTTCTATTTCCTCTCGGCGGACCTGCCGCGCGCGATCGGGTTCCTCGACGCGCACCCTAGCGTCTGCTTCGACCTCACGCCGGGCATCGAGATGCTCTACAACCTCTCGCGCACTCCAGACGTCAGCCGTGAGTTTTTCATCAAGTACGCCGATCGCATCATCTTCGGAACGGACATCGCCAGCGGGTTGACTGTCGAAGAGGGGATCGCCCGCGCCGGCATCATCTTCCGCTGGCTCGAAAGCGCGGACACGTTCCGTGTGCCCCCAATAGCGGATTTTCTGCTTGGGCCACCCGAGGATGGCGTTATCCGGGGTATGGCGTTGCCAGATGACGTGCTGGCTAAAATCTATCGCGGCAACTTCAGCCGTATAGCAGGGACTCAACCGCGCGCGTTGAACGTCTCGAAGGCCGTCGAAGTCTGCGAGCGTCTCGCCGCCATTGCCGAGGCGATGGCGGGCGCGCCGCCCGCCGAAACCGAAGCCGGGAAAGTGAAAGATTATCTGTTGCAAAGACCGGTCTTAATGGTAGAATAACGCAGCGCACAAACCAGGGCGGAAAGCGTCTGCCGATCACTGAGGGGCGCGGAAGTCGGAACACCATCCTGCCATTGTGCATCGAAGGTCGCTGTGACAGATAAAAGTGGGGAGTTTTCCGGGGAGTCTCAAAAGGTCACGCGCGCGGCGGTTGTAATTTTTACTGGGAACATCATCAGCCGCGCTCTGGGGCTGGTCCGGGATATGGCGAAATCGTATTTCTTTGGCGCTGGCGGGGCCGTCAGCGCCTTTGACGTTGCCGCACAAGTCCCGACGATGTTCTACGATCAGTTCGTCGGTGGCTTGCTTAACTCGGCGCTTGTGCCGGTCTTTTCTGATTACGCGCACGACGAGAACCGCGAAGAACTCTGGCGGGTACTTGGCTTTGTCCTTTCCGTCATCACGCTGCTGCTCGGTGGGCTGGTGCTCTTCGTGGAGCTTACTGCACCCTGGATCGCTCGCGTGTTGGGCAGGGGTCTTGATCCCCAATACCTCGATCTCGCCATGTCGATGATCCGCATCACTGCACCCGCCGTTTTCTTCCTCAACATGGCCGGGCTGTTCTCCAGTGTGCTATATGCGCTGCAACGTTTCACGCTACCTGCCTTTACCGCCGCCGTGTTCAACGCGACGGTCGTTGTGGTCATTTTCGCCGGACATCGCACGCTAGGGCCGCGTGCATTGGCGGTGGGGTGGCTCTGTGCCAGCATCGCGCAGATGCTTTTTCAGTGGCCTGGCTTGCGGGGGGCGCGGCTGCGGTTGCGCCTGTCTTTCCCTCTGCACCCGGCGTTGGTGAAAATGGGACAGCTTTATCTACCGATCGGGTTGGGCTTGCTGGTCGATCAAGCCGCTGTGGCTTTGAGCTTCAACATTGCTTCGCGGACCGGGCCGAGCGGCATCGCGTGGATGAAATATGCCGCTACGTTGATCCAACTGCCGCTTGGGTTGGTCGTCACGGCGATCTCGATTGCGATTTTACCGACGCTTTCGCGGCACGCCACCAACGCTAACGAGGATGCCTTCCGCACGACGTTGGCGCAGGGGTTGCGCCTGGTGCAGATTCTCATCATCCCGGCGGCAGTGGCTTTGTTCGTGATGGGCGAACCGGTCGTGGCTCTCATCTTCCAGCGCGGCGAGTTTATGCCCGCCGACACGCTCGCCACGGTCGAAGCCCTGCGCTTTTCGATCCTGGGACTGATTTTCGCGGCGCTCGATCAACCGCTGGTCTTCGCCTTCTACGCCCGCAAGGACACGTGGACGCCCGCCCTCGTTGGGGTGGGGACGGTGGCGATCTACGTCGTGATGGCCGTCGTTCCGACACTGTTTGGCCCGCCGCAACTGTGGGCGCTCATCCTGGCGAATTCGCTCAAGCTGACGGCGCACGCCTTGCTGATGCTCTATCTCTTCTCACGTAAAGTGGGCAGTCTGCGCTCTTATCGCATCGGGCGGACGACATTGGCGGCGCTAGGCGCTTCGGCCATGATGGTCGTGCCGGTGGTGCTGACGCTGCTGGCGCTCAAGGACGTCGTTCCTGCAGGGGCGCTGGGCTATCTGATCCGAATACTGGCTGCCGGAGTTGCCGGCGGCGCGGTCTATCTCGTCGTATTACGTTTTATGGATGTGGAGGAATTGACGCTCCTGCGCCAGGCCCTCCGGCGTCCACCTGTTGTTGAGGCATAGCAACTATGAATTACACCACACGGATAACACGGGTTCTCCTGGCGCTCATTCTCCTTCTGTTAGCGGGCTGCGCAGGAGAAGCACGGCCGTTACCTGAGGAAGAGCACATCATCGTCCTCTGGCACGCCTTTACCGGTGCGGAATCGCAAGCTTTGCAAATCCTGACCGATCAGTTCAACGCGAACAATCCCTACAACGTTGTTTTATTGACCGAATACCAGCAGGACATCATCGCCAAAATCAGTGGCGCTGCTGTCGAGCATCGGCCCGACCTGGTGGTTTTGTGGCCCAAAGACCTGCAAGCCTACATCACCGCCGGATTGATCGGGGCGACGCCCGATCTTTCGCCGGCTGTGCGCCGCGAGCGTGCCGACTTGCTGCCGATGGCCGAGGCGCTCTATTCGGTCAACGATACGATGCTGGCGCTGCCCCTGGGGTTGGCGACCTATATGCTGTACTACAACGTGGATTGGTTGAGTGATCTGGCTTATACGCCTGAGACGGCGACCTGGGAAGACTTTCGCCAGACGGTCTGTGCTGCAACCAATCCATTCGGTGGGCAGGTGGGATTGGGATTGCCAGCCCACGCCAGTAGCTTGCTCGCGCTGGTTGCTTCCGGCGGCGCCGAGATCGTCGGGGTTGATGGATTCTACAATTTCGCCGACAATGCCGGTCAGCAGACCGTACTTGTGCTTAACGAAATCTTTAGTAGTGCCTGCGGCGTCGTCTACAGCGATATAAGCGACGGCATCGACCGGCTCAGTCACAGTTCGATGGCGATGTTGGTGGAGTCCAGCCTGCGGCTTGTTGAAATCGACAGAGCGGTCATTGCGGGACGTAACTTCAGACTCGGTGTGAGTGCGTTACCCGGGCCGATTGGGCCGGGACCGACGCTGTGGTATGGACCGGGGATGGTGATCGTCGCGCCCGAAGGCGACCGGCGTGAAGCGGCGCTCAATGTGCTAGGGTGGTTCTTTTCCAATGAGGCACAGGCGGAGTGGAGCGTCAACACCGATTATCTGCCGGTGCGTCGTTCGCTGATCGAGAGCCGGTTGGAAACCACCGGGCTTAAGGCTGTAGAAGTAAGTCTGTTGGAGCTGACCTTGGCGGCGGCGGATCAAGCGACCTGGGTGGCCTGGCCGCGCTTTACGGACAATATGGCGTGTCGCGCTTCTCTACTGCGCGGGCTGCTCTCGATCGGGCAGGGTGTGGAGATGCCGGGTGCCTATATCGATACCGCCGTCACCGCCTGCAACACGGGGGTCCGGCCATGAACGATTACGCGACACAGCGTCGCTCAGCAAAACGGCGTGCGTTGCAGTTCATCCTGGCTATGCTGACGGCATTGGTATTCCTTGGAGGCTGGCCGCACCCGGCGGCGCAGCAGAGCGCCATCACCGTCGATTTTCATCAGGCCATCAATCGTGCGCGGCTCAACGATGGATTGGCTCCGCTGGGACTATCGACGTTGCTCACCCAGGCCGCACAACGCCATGCAGACGACATCGCCAGGCGCGGCGTCGCATCGCACGAGGGCGCGGATGGATCTACCTACCAACAGCGCATCCGTCAAGTCGGCTATCGCGCGTGGAACGACGGTTTGCTGGTCAATGAAGTTGTGTGGCTCGGTCTAGGGGGGCCGGCCGATGCCCTCAATTGGTTCCGCAACCAGGCCGAAGCGTGGGCGATCTTCACCGACGCCCGTTATCGTGAAATCGGGGTGGGGTACGCCGAAGACGGGCAGGGTGTGCGCTACTTCGTGATTGTGTTCGGCGCGCGGCCCGGCGTGCTGCCGATCTTCATCAACGACGGCGCTGAAGTGACTGACTCGCCGGTGGTAGCCGTGCGTCTGACGAACGAAGAGGCTGAGCCGATGGGCGAAGGGACGTGGATCGGCAAAGCCATCGAAGTGCAGGTGAGCGATACACCCGACTTCAATGGCACGCCCTGGCAGCCTTGGGAACCGCTGCTCCCCTGGGCTTTGTCGGGGATGGAACCCGGCGAGTACGCCGTCTACGTGCAATTCCGCGATGGCGCGAACCGCACTGCCGTCGCCGAAGCCACCATCCGCCTCGTTGCGCCCGGCGAAGCGCCACCCACACCCACATTGCTGCCGGAACTGACGGGCGAAGTGTCGCCGTTCCCTGAAACATCGCTCCCCGACGGGGAGGGCGAACAACCACCATCGCCTGAAGAGGGCGCGGAATTGCCATCTCCGCAGATGGGGACGCCTGTACCTGCGCTGCCCTCGGAGTTCCTGGAACCTCTCCCGACGTGGACGCCTCTCGCCGATCTGGAACCGCCCACGACAGAGACCAGACCGTCAAATTGGCCTGTTATCGCCGGATTCATCTTGCAGGGTGTGGCCCTACTCTTGGGCGCCGCTGCTTTCTTGCGCCGCCGCTAATCCAATCTTGAGGCGCAACGCACGCAACAGTGCGTTGCGCCTTTTTGTATCTTTGCTCGGAGGTCTTGATGAAAAAACTCAAACAACACCCCAAGTTTGGCATCTTGCTGCGCGGTCTATACGACTATGCGCTCATTTTTGTCGGGTCGGTGATCATCGCGGCCAACGTGCCGCTGTTTCTGGAACCGAACCGCGTGGTCTCTACCGGTGTGACCGGCCTCGGTATGCTGGCGTATTACCTGTGGGGCTGGCCCATCGGCTTGGTGACGCTGGTGCTTAACATCCCATTGCTGCTTGCGGGGATCAAGTGGGGCGGCGGGCTGCGCTTTTTCGTCCGCACCATTTTCGCGGTGGTGGTGTTGACGGCGTCCATCGACGTATTGAGCCGCTACCTGTCCCCCGTTGCTGCTGATCCGTTGCTCTACACGCTTTTCGGCGGGCTGCTGGATGGCATCGGCATCGGGCTGGTGCTGCGTGGGCGTGGGACGACCGGTGGCACGGACATCGCCGCGCAACTGCTGGCGCGCCATCGCGGGTTGTCGTTTGGTCAGGTACTGATCGGCATCAACGGGGCCATTCTGCTCGGCGCGACTGCCATCGTGGGGATTGTGCCGGTGTTATACGCGCTGGTGGTCAACTTCGTCTCCGGGCGTGTGGTGGATTTCGTGCAGGAAGGTGTCGGCTATGCACGTGCGGCGGTGATCATCTCCGACCGTCACTCCGCCGTGCGCCAGACCATTCTAGAGAAGCTCGGTCGCGGCGTGACGCAACTCGAGGCGCGCGGCGGATACACCGAGACAGCCCGCCCGGCGCTGTACGTCGTCGTCTACCGTACGCAGGTAACGCAGCTCAAAAACATCATCGCGGAGATCGATCCCAACGCTTTTGTCGTCGTCTCCGAAGCGCACGAGGTGCTAGGGGAAGGTTTCCGCCCGGCAACCGGGGCTGTCTAATGTGTATCGCTATGCTTACAGAGAACAGAGTTGTCGGACTTGATTGATTCAACGCCCGTAAACAGACACGTGGAGGGTGCTATTGCTGTTGAATGGCTCCCGATTCCAGCCTCCCCACCGTTCTTTCAGGCGCAGACCCGCTAGCTGCGCCATGAGATCAAGCTCGCACGGCCATGCATACCGTTGAACGACCGGGTTCAAGGAAATCCCTGCCGCAGAAAGGGAGACGTGGCTTTCCTCGATCATTTGCGTCGCTGCGTCATGGCGCAGGACATCGAGTTTCACCTCATCCACTTCGATGCTCTCTGCATCCACGTATTGATCGTTGCGTAACCGGTAGAGGAAGGTTGGCATATAAGTCTCTATCACAAACACGCCATCAGCAGTGAGATGCGCGGCGACGTTCTGGAAACAACGCACCTGATCTTCTTGGGTCAACAGGTTGAAGAACGAATTCCACACGATATAGATCAAACGATATGCACCGGTTACGGCAACATCGGCAAAATCACCGATTGCTGCCGAGATTTTGTCGCCGCCTGGCTTGGCGCGCAACTGGTCGAGCATAGCGGGCGCTATGTCGATACCATCGACCTGGATGCCTTGCGCGGCAAGCGGCAATGCAATTCGACCGGCGCCAATGGCAAGTTCCAAGACCGGCCCGTCATGCGCCAATTGTGCGAGGAAGGTCACGGCCACGCTCTCGTCGCCACGTTGGACATCACGATAGGTCTCGGCGACATCTTCTCCAAAACTGATGACCGGCTTGTACCCTTTCATACGGTATGCATCTCCTGTTGGAAGTCTGTTTCACCCGCCAGCACCGTCTCCAATGCAGTGATGGCGACTTCGATCATGCCGTCGTCCGGCTCACGGGTGGTCAGCCGTTGCAGCGCCAGGTTCGGGGTGATGATGGCGCGGATGATCGGGTTGCGCGCGTGTTTGCCGGTGAAGCGCAGCACTTCGTAGGCGATCCCGGCGATGACTGGCAGAAGCAACAGCCGCGACGCGATGCGAATCCAAAACGCAGGCCGGCCCAACGGCGCAAACACGAGGATCGAGATAAAGACGACGATGAGCAGGAACGCCGTTCCGCAGCGTGCGTGGGTGGTCGAAAAGGTGCGCACGCTTTCGACGGTGAGCGGCGCGCCGGCCTCGTGCGCGTTGATCGTCTTGTGTTCCGCGCCGTGATAGGCGAACACCCGGCGGATGTCCTCCATCTGCCCGACGGCGGTGATGTAGCCGATGAGCAGGCACAGCCGGATAAGCCCTTCGATGATGTTGAAGAGCAAAGCCCCTTTGGGAATGATCAATCCCGCCAGGAACGACGGCAGCACCATGAAGAGCGCCGCGCCGCCGAGCAGTCCCAGTGCGCCGGTGGCAAAGCCCATACCGCCACTCATCTTGAAGTCCGGGTCTTCGGCCTGCCCCACGACCTCCGCGGAGAAGAACAGCGCCTTCATCCCCAGCCCGAGCGAATCCCACAGCAGCGGGATGCCGCGCAGGAACGGGACTTTGCTGAAAAAGCCACGGTAGAAATTGCCTAACGGCTCTTGTTTGACGATAATTGCGCCCTCTGGCCCGCCTGCTGGCGCTCGCACGGCAATCGCGGCGTTGTACTTACCGCGCATCATCACGCCTTCGATGATGGCTTGCCCGCCGTAAGACCAGCCGAGCGTTTCACGTTTTGTCGTTCCCACAGTATCTTCTGACATTTGTTCTCCTCACCGATTACCAGTTACTGATCCCCCATCACTATAGACGGCGAGCCTTTTGCCACGCGCCCAGAATCGCCCGTTGCAACAACACTTGCGCCATTTCCATACGATACTCGACGCTGCCACGGAAATCGCCCACGGGCTTGAGTTCGGCTAACGATGGCGGAAGTGCGCCCGCGACCTTCTCGCGGGTGAGTAACTGGCCCTTGAGCAGGTGCTCAGTCTTGTAAAGCCGGGCGGGTTTTGCGTCCACGCCACCCACGGCCACCCGAACTTCGGTAGGCAGGCCCTCCTCCACGGCAACGTAGGCCGCCGCGCATACGATGGGCTTGTCCTTGGGCGAGCGCCCTACCACCTCGACGGTGACGGCGCTGCGCGCGGGCGGTCGCTTGACGCGCACTTCGGTGATGAGCACACGCGTCTTGATCAGCCGGTCGCGGTAGGCCACGAAGCTGGTGAACGGCGCGGTGTGCACCACCGGGTCGGCGTAGAGGACGTCGGTGTCGAGGACGAGCAGCGCCGTCGTGACCGGGTCCGCCGGCCCGGCGACGATCAACGTGCCGCCGAGTGTGCCCTGTTCGCGCAGATTGCGCGATTGGGTGTAGTTCGCCGCCCGTGCCAGAATCCCGTCGGCGATTGTGCTTGCGTCGGGATGGTCGATGATGGCCTGGAGCGTGACTGTCGCGCCCATGCGCACGCCATCGACGTTGCCTTCGAGGACGTTCAGGCCCGCCTCCTGCAAATCGACGACCATCTCCAACTGCGCATCTCCTTGCGCCACCGTCCACGCGCCGCCGCCGATGTAGATGGCGTTCGGATTCGATTGTACCAACGCGACGGCATCGTCGATGTCCTTAGCGCGTTTATAACTCTTTACATTTCGCAACATACGTACCTCCGTAGTCATCCCCAATACTTGCGTTCCTCTTCCCACGCCTTGAGCGTCTCCCCAGACGGGCAGACGATGACGGCAGTGGCTTCGGCGGTCACCGTGCCGTCGGGGAGGCGGATCTCTCCGGCGACTTCTGCCGTCCGTGAACGCAATCGCACCACCCATCCAACGGCCGTCAGCGGCGTCTCCGTGGGGGTGGGCCGGCGATAGCGCATTTCTAACTTGGCCGTCACCCAGAACTGTTCATCGTCCCGCCCGATGTTGATGGCGCGGCCCGTCGTCTCGTCGAGAATGGTGGCGAGGATGCCGCCGTGGGCCACACCTGGATACCCCTGGTATTGATCGGGGATGGTCACCGGTACAATGATTTGCTGCGACTCCGGGTCCTCGTAGAAGTGCAAATGCAATCCCACCGGATTCTCCCGCCCGCACACAAAACACATCCGCGACGTCCCCTGCACTTTCCAACCGGCTCGAAATTGGTTCATCCTGGTTACTCGTTACTGGTTACACGTGACTCCTCGCAACTCCGGCGCACGGGGACGTCAATTGTTAGGAATTGTCCCCACCACGCCTTCGACGAAGAACTGCATAGTGAGCTTATCTGCGTCGCTCAAACAAGCGCCGGTTCCTACTAACTGGTTGCCTGCCTGGTCCCTGATGGGGCCGCAGAAAATCCGGTCGTTGCGGATGATCTGTGTCCGGGCGGCCTCGACGAGCGTGCGCACGTCCGGCGGCACTTTGGCGCTAAAATCGGCCAACCGCACAACGTCCGATTCCAATCCCTCCCAATACTGGCGGCTGACCCACGCGCCGTCCATCGCCTCTTGCACGGTTTCGATGTAGTACGGTCCCCAGTTCCATACGGGGCCGGTGAGCACCGTGTCGCCGACGAACGGGCGCATATCCGAGTTGTAGCCGATGCTCAATACTCCGCGTTCCTGGGCGACTTTTTGCGGCTCGGTAGAATCCTGGTGCTGCGCGATGATGTCGGCGCCGGCATCCACCAACGCCACCGCCGCTTCACGTTCCTTTGCCGGACTGTCCCAGGTGTCGGTCCACCTCACGGTCACTCTGGCCTCCGGGTTGACCGAACGCACACCGAGCGTGAAGGCATTGATGCCGCGCACCACTTCAGGCGTGGGAAACGCTGCCACGTAGCCGATGTTGCCGGTCATCGTCATCTTGCCGGCGACGATGCCGGAAAGGTAGCGCGGTTGGTACATGCGCCCGAAGTAGGTTGTCATATTGTGGCGCGTCCGGTTGCCGGAGCAGTGCGCGAACTTGATCTCGGGAAATTCCTCTGCGACCTGGTACACGTAATCTATATAGCCAGAGGACGTCGCGAAGATCAGATCATAACCTTCTTGAGCATACCGGCGCATCACCCGCGCAGCCTCCGGGCCGTCTGCGATGTTCTCGGCGTAGGTGATGATGATTTGGTCGCCGAATTCCTCCTCGAGCATGTTGCGACCCCGCTCGTGCTCGTAGGTCCATCCCAAATCGCCGGGAGCGTCTGCGTAGATAAACGCTACTTTGTAAGATTTGCCATCCTGCTTGTCACCCGCCGGTTCTGTACAAGCCGGCAAGACCATAGCCATGACGAGCACTAATGCCATCGCTAGCCCAAGTCTTCGTCTCATAGCACCTTCCCGAATATTAAAGAGAAAGGTCTGCTTGTCAAGCCGTTCAACTGACGAGGTTTTCGGTGGCACCGGGCGTCTCCAGAAGCGTGTCGTCGTCTTGTAATTCCTCGTTGGTGAGTGTAACTTTCTCACGCGTGATGGTGAAACGGTCGAAGTCGCGGGCGACGACGGTATGGGCGAATATTGGTCCGGTCTCTTCCAGGATTTCGCGGACGCGATACCGTTGGGAGAGGTGATTGAGCACCAATTTGCGCACGCCCGCTTCTCGCGCCAGTCGCGCTGCTTGCATCGCCGTAAGGTGACCAAAGTGACGCGCCATCTCGCCGTCTCGCTCCAGATACGTCGCTTCGCATACCAGCACGTCGACATCACGCACGACCTCGCTCAACCCGTCGATTTGCCCAATATCACCGACGAGTGCCAGCGAGACGCCGGGACGATCCGGCCCCAACACCTCGTCGGGGTGGATGATGCGCCCGTCTGCCAGGGTGACGGCTTTGCCGTTGACCAGATCTCGCCGGATGGGGCCGGCCGGCACACCGAGCGCCTCCGCTTTCTCCGGCAGAAAGGGCCGGCGCGGCTTCTCGCGGAAGAGGTAGCCGAAGCAGCCCGGCCCCCGGTGGACGACCGGGAACGCGACCACCTCGAAGTCGTCGTTTTCGAGCAGCACGCCCGGCCGGATATCGATTAGATCGACCGGCACCGGCGGGCGTGCGCCGCGTAGCACCACGCCGAAGATCAGGTCCTCGACGCGATCCAGCGTCCAGCGCCCGCCGTAAATTTCCAGCTTGTCCACGGCTTCCCACCGCGCAAAGGTGGAAATCAACCCGCCCAGGCCTAGAATGTGATCGAGATGCCCGTGGGTCAGCAGCACGCGCTGCAAACGGCGGAAGCCGATCCCGCTGCGCAAAATCTGCCGCTGCGTCCCTTCGCCGCAATCGATAAGAAAGCGCTCGTCGCGCCACAGCACAACTTGCGAGGGCAATCCCCGCTGGATCGAAGGGGCCGAAGCCGCCGTTCCCAACATCACCAGTTCTAACATGCAATCTCCCTACAGTTTTTTATCAGCAGATTAAGCAGATTTTTTAGTTCACGAATAAAAATCTGCTTAATCTGCCAACAGAGAAAAGCCCAATTGTTGCCAGGCTATTCACCGACGCTCAATATGCCTGGCTGGCCCTCGTCGCCGGTAACGCGCGCCGCAGGGAAGTCGAAGTGCGCGGCCACCCAGACGTTGGTGAGCAAATGCTGTGTGACACGCGAGACCGCCGCGCGCGACGTCCCCTGCGCCAACACGCACGGCAGCACGAGTTGGTCGCCCAGGTGCGGATCGACCGCCGCGCCGCTGTGATGATGTTCCAATAGCTCGCGGCAGGCCAGTTCCGCGACTTCCTCGGAGGGCAATCCACGGCGACCTAGCGCGCTGAACCCGGCTCGCGCCCGCGCATACTGCGCCGTTATGAAAAGCCCCGCGCCCATGCCCGGCGAGGTGACGTGCTGCGGTTCGATGGACACGCGCGATATTCCAGCCTGAGTCAGCAGCGCGCGCGCCCGGTCGCTCATCCGCTGCGGGATGTGCGACGGCAGTTTGGCGACGCAGGCCGCGCCGTCCACGCGCTCCGGCGCGCCGCGTTCAGTGAGATCGAGCGGTCGCAAGGTCGCGCAGCCGGCGATTTCCATGTCCAACTCGCCGCCGCCCTGGGGATAGAAGCCCCAGAGACGGTGGGCCAGTCGCGCGTGTACGCCCATTTCAAACAGCGTGGGCAGATAGACGTGCTCGATGTACGGGGCCGGCGGACTCATCGGGACGGCCGTGCCGCCGCGCAGAATCAGTCGTGAAGGGGCGTCGGCGAGCGCCAGCGGCAGCAGTATCGTCTGCAAGACCAGCGTCATCGCCCCGGCCGAGCCGCTGTTCAGCACGTCGTTCACATCGAAGACGTAGTTCCCGGCCTGGGTGGGTGTTTGCGGCGCGAAGGTGAGCGTCTGGCTATTCAGTTCTGCGCCTTCCAGGCGCGCATTGCAGATGATGGCCGCGGCCCGCGCCGCTGTGAGATGCTGCGGGCGCAGCCCCGGCTTGTCGCGGTTCGCGCGGATGTTCTCCAGGCAAACGGTATCGCCGGTGATAGCGGCTAACGTCAAAGCCGAACGGAGGATTTGTCCTCCGCCCTCGCCGTGGGAGCCGTCGATGTGTCGTGTGGTCATACTTTGGGTCAGAATGATTTCTTGATATCCGGGTCGGTTTGAGTATTTGTTCGAATCCGTTTTGCCAGGCGATACTTTCCTATGGCAAATTCATAGTTGCCAGTACTGCTTCAACTTCGTCCAGGAATTGCGCCAGATCCGTTGGCTGTTGGCCAGCGGAGCTTTTATCATGGAGATCCGGGTCAGACATTGGGTGACGATGCCAGACGCCATTAAGTTGATCACGCGCATAGATGCGTTTGTTGCTGTAGACCAGAACCATATTGGTCGTGTCAAAACGATCGTTTCTGTAAATCTGAACAAAGAGGTCGTGGGAAATATACAGACGCGCTTTGATTAACGATGCACTCTGCTCAAGTATTTCAAGGCGGCTGATATAGACACGGTCATCAGTTGCCTGGTAGAGCATCCGTAACCATTCATTGACGTTCATCGGTTCCCATCAATGCTCTGAGTTGTTGGATTTCCTGGGTCATATCGCTTATTCCCGTGACCGCCAATTCCCAATCGAAGTAGTCCTGTTCAACGTCAAAAGCGGGTTCTGATTCCAAAATTGCCTGGCGGAAGGTCAAAAAGTCTTGCTGGTATTTGACCTTGAACTCACGCTCCAAAGTTTGATATTTGATCAGGTTACGTTGTGCACGTTCCAAGAGCAGTCGCGCTAAGACCTGATCCAGACTTAGTCCCGGAAACAATCTGTGCGCGCTCGTTTCTAAAACTGCCGCGTGATTGACTTGCATTGCGCCCTCCTCTCTTTTTGGTGAATCAGGCTCATATCCTTGTTATTCAACCGTTTACACACACTGACAAATGTGCTTACCTTGATTATAACCGCCCATACGGAGGTGACAAATCAAAACAACCGCCGGGAGGGGGAAATCTCCCGGCGGTTGTGGGGATGCCGGATTGTGATCCGGCACAAGCCGTGTGGGGTCAGTTATTGGACGATGTCGAAGATGACCTGAACTTCCACGGTGACGTTGTACGAGCCGCTGGCGATAGGTACTTCACCGCCGCCGCCCATTCCCATATCCCGTGCGACAACCGGAACGGGATTGTAGCCGGAGATGTACTCGCTCACCTGGCGCACCTTACCCACGCGGATACCCAACCCGGCGGCCAGTTCCTCGGCCTTGGCGCGTGCATTCACGAGAGCGGCCGCGCGCGCTTCCTTTTGTAACTCGGTGGAGTCGCTCACACCGAAGGTGATGCTGCCCACGTTGTTCGCGCCGGCAGCCAAAGCGTTTTCCAACAGCTTGCCCGCCTGGGTGAGATCGCGCAACCGCACGCTGACCTGGTTGGTGATGTGGTAGCGCACCTGCCCGGTCGGCATACCGGACTCGCGGTCGTAGATTTGCTCGACCCACATGTTGTAGTTGACCGTCTGGATATCCTTATCCTCGATGCCCAACGCCTTCACCGCGTCGAGCACGGTGTTCATCTTTGTGGTGCTCTCGCTGATAGCCTGCGCTGCGTCATCGTTGACGGTTTCTACACCCAGTTGAATGTCGGCGATGTCCGGCGTTTTGCTTGCCATCCCTGAACCGCTGACGTTGATGGTGTAGAGCGCCTCGCCCCCGACGGTGGCGTATGTCGCACTCGCCGGCCCGCCGCCGCCCGCCTGCACCTGCGCGCCGCATCCCACCATTAACCCGAGCATCCCGGCTGCAGCCAACACCAATAATCCTGTACGAACTTTCTTGCCAAACATTGTATTGCCTCCCTTTGTGATTTTTTTTGTGTGAGTTTGTCCCTCACACTTATGATGACGTCGGAAGGACGCAAGAAGTTCCCGAATGCTAATGGAGATTACAAAAGTCTAACGTAACGCTCGGTTGGGCAGATGCGTGCGCGAAACGGGGGGGGGATTCACTACGCAGATCTCTGCTGAGACTTTTGTAATCTGGGTTATTTGGGCTGAATTTGCGGTTCGGGGAAGTAGGAGTCAAGCAACGGGGTCAGGTCGGCGTCCGTGTGGGCGCGGACGGCGGCGAAGAAGTCGTCGCGCGTGGCGATGCGGCCCTCGTTGACCTCGCGGTAAGCTTTGACGAAGGCGAAGAAATCGGCGTCACCCATCAACGCGCGCAGGTCGCCCATGAAACGTGCGCCTTGCGCATAGAGTTGATCGATGTACGAAGCTGTGTCATTGAAGTCGTAAATAGTTCGGTCGAGCGCGCCGCCGCGATTGCGACTGCCGATGTGATGCCGCCACCACCACTCGACGAAATCCGGGTAGTAACGCTCGTAGAAGAGCACCTCGCTGTATTTGGCGAAGGATTCATCCAGCCAGGGTTCGTGAACTTGATCGTTGCCCACCGCGCCATACCACCACTGGTGCGCGATCTCGTGTGCGGTGAGGCTGATCAATCCGGCGACAGGGGTTTCCTGGTAGCCTTCGTAGGCGCGGTTGCTCATGCTGATCAGGCCGGAGTATTCCATGGCGCCGTAGTAGGCGTTCTGGGCGATCACCAAATTGGTGTAGGGGTAGGGGCCGTAGAGTTCCGCATACAGCGGCAGGGCCTGCGATGCCGTTTTCAGCACGGCTTGCGCCGCCGTGCCATACTCCGGCAGAAAGTAAACCTGGACTGGCGTCGCTTCTGCCACAGCGCGGACCACCCGGAATTCAGGGCTGGCGAGGAAGGCGAACGCGCGCGCCTGGTTGAGCTGGTAACGCCGCACCTGTCCCTTCTGGCTGACGAGGCCCGGCGCAGCGATGACGACGGCGGTATCGGTGCGCAAGGTCACGTCGTAGTCGGCAACGCCGTAGATGTTGGGATCGCCGATCAAGACGTATTCCCACGTCTGCCAGCCTTCTCCAGACCGGTAGGGGACGAGTGTGGGATGCCAGTCGCCGGCCTGGATCAGCCGTTCGCTTGCGCCGAGATTGCCCAACGGCAACCAGGTATCGATATCCACGGGCGGGATGGCGAGGGTGTAATCTAACGCCACAGCAACAGCTTCCCCTGGCGCGATGGCGACCGGCGCAGCGACGTGTAGCATCGTCGTGTGGGATAGTTCCGCCGTAGCAACGTAGCTTTCCCACGTCGTCATGATGGTCGCCGCGTGCAGCGTAAAAACGCCCGGACGGTAGGCCGGCGGGACGGCGAAGGCGAGTTCGTTCCAGGCGTCGGGGCTGTCGTTGATGAGCGTGACGTGCTGCGTCACTGCCATACGTTTGTCGGCGTAGTTGAGGGCGATGTGGAGCTCGATCTGTGGGATGCCGTTTGTGGGCGGCACAACGAGTGGCGTAGGGGCCGGGGTGAACGTGGGGGAAGGAGAAGGTGTGAGCGTGCGGGTGTGTTGGGGGAGGCGGGTTGGAGCGTGGGTGAGGATGGCTGTGGGTGTCTCCGGTGCGACCGGCGTTTGGTTCCCGGCAAGCGTGCAGGCTGTCAGCAGTAAAACGGCAAGCAGCGCCCCCGCGGCCAACCGCCCCCTGGACGAAGATGAAGACATCCGGTCACCCCGCCAGCAAATAGATGGCCGCCAGGGAAAGAAGTATGCCGCCCACCTGCCGCAGCGTCAGCGTCTCGTTCAGGATGACGACCGCCAACAGAATCACGCCGATTGGGTACAGCGCCGTCACCGGTGCGACCACAGATGCCTTACCCTCGGTCATCGCCATCAACAAGAATTGTGTGCCCACCACTCCGGCGATCCCCGCGAGCATAGAGAATGTGATGCCTTTGCCATGTACCGGCAATCGAAAGCGCAACGTCGCCAAAATGACCAACGCCCCTACGACGGTTCCCAGCGTTTGGTAAACCATGGCGCTTTTCGGGTCCAGGTAGTCGCTGGCGAGTTTGGGGAAAAATCCCCAGAAACCGTAAATGGCGGTTGCCATCAGCGCGTAGATCAACCAATTGTGCATAGAAAACTCCTTGAAAGTCCTTGCCTCCCGCACGGGCAATGGTATAATCTCAACGTCAACGCAGTTGATTGGTATTGAACTAACCAGACGTCGTCATTATACCCTATACACGACGATACGACTAAAAACTATATGACGATCAGACTGACGACAACCTGACTATTTTTAGGAGACAAAAATGATCGATGATCTATTGGAACTGTTGCCACAGATCGTGACGATTTTGACGCTGGTGACGGCGGTGTTTGTGACCAGTGTGTGGATCGGGATGGTGCTGTGGACCTTCCGCGACATTCGCTCGCGCACGCGCGACATCATCGTGCAACTGCTGGCGACGATCATGGTGGGTATTTTGACCTTGCCTGGCCTGATCATCTATTTCCTCATCCGTCCACGGGAGACGCTGGCCGAGGCTTACGAACACGCCCTGGAACAGGAGGCGTTGCTGCAAGCCATCGAGGAACCGGAGGCTTGTCCTTCGTGCGGGGGCAAAGTGCGCGGCGATTTCCTCTATTGCCCGTATTGCCACACGCAATTGCGGAAGTCTTGTATTGTCTGTGATAAGGTTATGCAACTGGACTGGAATCTCTGTCCCTACTGCGGCGCGCCGCAGGGCAGTCACGTTGTCGAACCGGTGATGGATCGCGATATGGAAATGCCGGTTGCGCCAGCCCCGCAGTTGTAACCCGCTTCAGTGAGTAAACCCCGATTTCTCGAAGAAATCGGGGTTTTTTGTTGGCCTTACGCGCCGGAGGGGCGGATATCCTCCGCGCGCACCGTGTGAACTTTCACCATATTGGTGACACCGTGGAACGTGAAGGGGATGCCCGCCGTCAACACCACATGGCTGCCGACAGAGGCGTATTTCTGTGCGACCGCGCCATAGACCATGATCTGGATCATTTCGTCGGTATCGTTGAATGGGGCAACCACCGCCGGGACGACACCCCAGACCAATTGTAACCGCCGGGCGGTGGCCTCGAAGGGGGTGATGCCCAACAGTGCCATGTGCGGTCGATGGCGCGCCACCATGCGCGCCGTGCGCCCGGATTCCGTCGAGGTGATGATGGCCGTCGCGTGCGCCGCCTCGGCCAGCGACACCGTCGCCCGGCTGATCGCGCTAGAGATAATGACTGTATCGGGGGCGTCGACGGCTTCTTTCTCCATATCTAGCAGTTGATTGTAGGGGAAATGCGGGGAACCTTCCACGCTCTCCGCGATTTTTGCCATCATACGCACCGACTCTACCGGGTACTTGCCCACCGAAGTCTCGCCGGAGAGCATTACCGCGTCGCTGCCGTCGAGGATGGCGTTGGCGACGTCCGACGCTTCCGCGCGCGTGGGGCGCGGGTTGTCGATCATCGATTGCAGCATTTGTGTGGCGGTGATCACCGGCTTGGATAGGCGGTTACACAGACGGATAATCTCCTTTTGCGCCAGGGGAACTTGTTCCGGGAGCGTCTCCACGCCCAGGTCGCCGCGCGCGACCATCACGGCATCAGCGGCGCGCGTGATGGCCTCGAGATCGCCCAGCGCCTCGGGTTTCTCGATTTTGGCAACGATGCCGGGAATGTAGTGCGGATTTTCGCCGGCCCGCCGTTCTTCTGGGGCGTTGGCGTGCGCGTTGAGGTAGTTCTCCAGTTCGATCACGTCATCCGCTCGCCGGACAAACGACAGCGCCAGGTAGTCGAGTCCCAGCTCCAACGCCAACAGCGCGTCCTGTTTGTCTTTCTCGGTAAGCGCCGGGATCTTCAAGGGCGCGCCCGGCAGGTTGACGCCTTTGTTCGAGGTGAGCAGGCCGCCTACGTGCACGCGGCAGCGCAGTCGTGTCGGTGAAACGGTGAGCACCTCCAACTCCAGCGCGCCGTCGTCCAGCAAAATATGATTGCCGGGGCGCACATCGGGAATGATGTCGGCGTGAGGGAAGGGGATTTCGGTGAGTGGGTTTTGCACCGGGTCTGTGGTCAGTGTGATTTCCGCGTCTTCCACCAGCCAGATGCCTTCCGGCGGCAACGTGCCCACGCGGATTTTCGGGCCTTGCAGGTCACCCATCAGCGCCACGTAGCAGCCTTCTTCGGCGGCGATGCGGCGCACCAATGCGGCGGTTTGGCGTTTGTTGTCGGCGCTCCCGTGGGAGAAGTTGAGCCGGGCCACTGTCATGCCCGCGCGGATCATCCCGCGTAAGACTTCGGGGGACTCGGTCGCCGGGCCGAGCGTACAGACGATCTTGGTCAGGGGCATCGCGGTCTCCTTTCAAAAATGCTCAACGGATTGAACGGATGAAACGGGATTCTATTGGATTAGTAAAAACAAACCCGGTACGTTGGGTGTACCGGGTTTGTGATGTGTGAAACGGCGCTTACTTCGTCTCGCGGTAGATGACGTGCTTGCGCACAAAGGGATCATAGCGGCGCATTTCCAACCGCTGCGGATCGTTGCGGCGGTTCTTCTCCGTGAGATACATGTGCCCGCTTTCGGTGCTCTTCATTTTGATTAAAACCCGAACGCCCTTTTTCTTTGCCATAATGCCTCCTCCTGACTTTATCCCACAAACCTCGTTAGGCTTGCCAGCGCTGTCTGTAAATCAATCGGTCGTCATTATAACGTGGTTGCACACACTGTCAAGCTCTTGGCATGTCGATATAAAGTGCTATACTGCTGTCTTGGTTTGGGGTGTGCCTGTAGTAGAGAGAGGATGGCAATGACAAAACGAGGATTAGGCCGGGGGTTGGATGTTCTGATTCCTGTGGACGAAGCGCAGGCAAGTGGTGTGCAGGATGCGCCGCTGGAGGCGATTACGCCCAATCCGCATCAGCCGCGAGGCGCTATCACGACAGAGGCCCTGCAGGAACTGGCCGCTTCGATCCGCGAACATGGCATCATCCAACCACTCGTCGTCACTCGCAAAGACGGCGGCGGCTACCAACTGATCGCCGGAGAGCGCCGTTGGCGCGCGGCGCGGTTGGCGGGGTTGCAGCGCGTGCCTGTCATCGTCAAAGACGTCGCCCCGCAGCAGATGTTGGAGTTGGCGCTGGTGGAGAACGTGCAGCGTGCCGACCTCAACCCGCTGGAAGAGGCGCTGGCCTACAAGCAACTCATCGAGGAGTTCGGCTTGTCGCAGGGGGAGGTCGCGCAGCGGGTGGGCAAGAGCCGTCCGGCGGTCACCAACACGCTGCGACTTTTGCTGGCCTCCCCTACCGTGCAGACTGCGGTTATGGACGGGACGATCACGGAGGGACATGCGCGTGCGTTATTGGGATTGCCCCGCCAGGAAGATCAGGACGCTGTGCTGCGCGTGGTGATCCAACAGGGGCTGAATGTGCGCCAGGTCGAGGCGCTTGTGCAGCAGTTCGCGCGTCCACCGAAACCCAAGCCCGCTCCCCTGCCCGAAGTCCAGGCCCTTGAGGAAAACTTTGAGGCTTCCCTGGGTACGCGCGTGCGTCTTAAAGCTGGGCGCAAGGGTGGGCGGGTGGTGATCTACTACTATTCGGATGAAGAATTTCAGGCCCTCTACGAGCGGTTGACGGGCGAGAGGTTGTAGACTGAAGATTTGGAAATTGTGAATTGAGAAATTGGAGACGCGATGATATGTGAAGCTACAGCGATTGTGCGCGAGAAAACCGAGCAGGCGGTCGAGATTCTCAAGGAGAAAGACGTCGATCTGTGGATCACGTTTGTGCGGGAGACGAGCCATGTGAAGGACCCGGTGATGGATCTGATTCTAGGCTTCGATCTCACCTGGACGTCGGCGCTGATGATTCACCAGAGCGGCGCGCGCGCCGCCATTGTGGGGCGCTACGATGTCCCCAACGTCGAGCGCCTGGGCGCGTACGAGCGCATCATCGGTTACGACGCGGCCTTCCAGCAGCCGTTGATCGCTGAGATCGAAGCGCTACGCCCGCGCCAGATCGCCGTAAATTATTCAGAGAGCGACCCGGCAGCCGATGGGCTGACCTACGGAATGTTCCGGGTACTTTCGCGCACGTTGGCGACGACGCCATACACCGATCGTTTGGTTTCGGCGGAAGCGATCGTCGCGGCGCTGCGCGGGCGCAAAACGGCCTCGGAAATTCAACTCATCAAAGCCGCCGTTCAACGCACGGAAGAAGTCCTGGCGCAACTCCACTCGGTGATTCGCCCCGGCGTGGCCGATACGGAAGTCGCCGACGCCTTGCACACCTTCCTCACGGAAAACGGCTATGGCGCTTCGTGGGACTGGGATTACTGCCCTGTGGTCACGGTTGGGCCTGATGCGGCAGTCGGTCACGCGATGCCATCCGGATTACGGATTGAGCCGGGCTACCTGGTGCAGGTGGATTTCGGCATTTCGCGTTATGGCTACGTCTCCGATTTACAGCGGACGTGGTATGTGTGTTCTCCTGCCGAAACGACTATTCCCGTAGCCGTTCAACGCGCGTGGGATGCGACAACCGTTGCGTTGGAGGCCGGGCGCGCCATCCTCAAACCTGGTGTGCGCGGTTGGGAAGTCGATGCGGCGGCCCGTCAGGCGTTGGTGGCGGCGGGGTATCCTGAGTACCTGCACGCTTTTGGGCATCACATCGGACGCACCGCGCACGATGGCGCGACTGTCCTCGGTCCCCGCTGGGAACGTTATGGCAGCTCGGTAGAGGGTGTGATCGAAGAGGGCAACGTTTTTGCGATAGAGTTGGGCGTTGCGGTTCCGGGGCGCGGCTACATTGGGCGCGAAGAGAATGTGGTCATCACGACGAACGGCGCTGAATACTTGAGCCATCCTCAGGAACAGCTCTGGATCGTGTAGTGCGGACATTTAACACAACACAAGGCCCAGGTTATCCCTGGGCCTTGTGTATTTACGCTATGATTCGCTCAATTGGGCCACTGGATCTGGTATACGCACAATCCCCCGCGTGAAGCCAGCGTCTGCACCCGCTCTGGATCCGCGTTGGTCAGCTCGCGGATGATGGTTTCATCGATCTCGCACGTCTCGTGGTGGCTCTGAGCGACGTGATGGTAGGGACAACTGCTGACGTAAATAAAGTACTGTCCATCCTTATCTTTGTCCCAGCGAGCGACAAAGCCTTGCTGGTTCATAAAGGCTAGGGCGCTATCCATACGGGCATCTCGGTCTTCCGGCAGGTTCCCCGCACTGGCGACCATACGTTTGGCGGTTTCACGCAGGAAATGCAGTTGCTCTTCCTGAGGGAGACAGGTCTTCAGCGTGTCCAACATTGCATTTGCCAGGCCGCTGTAATTGTTGGGGAACAGATCGGCGGCGGTGGAGGTCAAGCGATAGACATAGCGCGGGCGTCCCGGCCGGTTGGAGCGATGGATTTCGGGTTCGGTAATATATCCTTCAGAGCGCAAAATCTCCAGGTGATGGCGCACCGTGACGCTGGTGAGGTTGAGTTCACGACTCAATTCTTGAACGGTAACCTCACCGCGACGTTTTAGGATTTCCAGGATTTGTTGTCTCGTGTCCTGCATAGCCGGTCTCTCCACCTTACATTGTGATACTGTGTATCGGATTATTTAAGTAAAGGGATATATTTATAAACAAATTCATTGTAGCATTATAAGCGCGTTTTGTCAAACCTATATTTTCTTTTTGACATAGGCTCTGTCTTTTATTGGTGTTTCATCAGGAGTGTGCTATAATCCATCCGATTTGTCAATGGAGGTACAAGCGTGTTTGAGATTAAAAAAGAAGTGTTAGCAACACATGAAGCGATCCTCAATGTCGAAATCGAGGAAGCGGCAGTGAAAGAGGCGATGCAGAAAACCGCGCGCACACTGTCCCAGAAGTACAACATTCCCGGGTTCCGTAAGGGAAAAGCACCCTATGCCAAAGTTGTGCAATACGTGGGTGAGGCAGCGCTCCTCCAGGAGGCGGCGGATGCCATGCTCGAGGAAATCTATCCGCAAATCCTTGAAAAGGCCGAGGTAGACCCATATGGGCCGGGCGAACTGCAAAAAATTGACCCTTACCCTTTGACGTTCACCATCCGCGTGCCATTGGCTCCGGAGGTCGTCTTGGGAAATTATCATAGCCTCAGTCTGGACTGGCAAGGCGTCTCCGTGAACGACGATGAAGTTGCCACTGTCCTGGAGCAGATCCGTGAAGAACACGCGATCCTTGAAGCGCTGGAGCGTCCGGTAGAATACGGCGACGAAGTTCATATTAATGTCTTGGGCACGGTGGACGGCGATGTCATCGTTGAGGAAGACGATATCGAAGTTGTGCTCAAGGAAGATGCAGTTTTCGTCGCGCCGGGATTCGTCGAGGCTCTGGTAGGAATGAGCGCCGACGAGGAGAAATCGTTCACCGTGGTTTTCCCTGAGACTTTTAGTGAAGAGAGTCTGCGTGGTGAGGAAGGCAATTTTGACGTCAAGGTCGTTGGCGTCTACGAGCGCGTGCTGCCCCAACTCGACGACGCATTGGCCAGCACGGTCGGGCCTTTCGAGACGCTCGAAGACCTGAAGCAGGATATTCACACCCGGATGCTGGAGAGCAGGGAGCGGCAAGCACACGAACTCTACCGCGATGATCTGATCTCCATCCTGGTGGCGCAGTCCGATGTGCGTTATCCTCCGGTGATGGTGGAGGATACGCTCGATGATATGCTCGAAAATATGGGCAAACGCATCCAACGCGAGCAGCGTATGTCGCTCGAAGACGCGATGCAATTGCAGGGTGTGACCATGGAGCAGCTGCGCCAGCAAATGCGACCGCAGGCCGAGGCGGACGTCAAGCGCTCTCTCGTCTTGGGGAAGTTCGCCGAGGCGCAGGACATCACCGTCAGTGATGATGAAGTGGTACAAGGTTATCAAGACTTCCTGGCCTCGGTGGGGCAGGCGCACCAGATCGACCGCGTCCCGCTCACACTCGATTCGCCTCTGGGGCGTAATCTGAGGTTGGGCATCCTGAGCCGCAAGACGCTGGAACACCTGGAGAAGATCGGGCGTGGCGAGGTCGATGTTGAGGCTGCCCCAGAAGCTCTGGAGACCACGGCGGAAGAAGCACCCGCAGAGCCGGAAACTGTAGTGGAAGACGCAGAGATCGAGGCAGAAGCCGCATCGGTGGTTGAAGCGTCTCCATCGTCAGAAGAAGACGCGCCCCAGGCATAAGAGGAGCGTACCACAAGTGGTGTGGTTCACGTCAAGTGACGAGCGTTTGACGACCCGACCACTCGACTGACGACTACGTGACTGTTTTGGAGGAGGCGACGATGTTCCCGTATGTAATTGAAGACACCCGGATGGGCGATAGAGTCTATGACATCTACTCGGTGTTGCTCAAAGAACGCATCGTTTTCTTGGGCACGCCCATCAACGCGCTCGTGGCGAACGAAATCGTGGCGAAACTGCTCTTCCTGGACCGTGAGGACTCCGAGCGTGAGATCTCGCTGTATATCAACTCGCCCGGCGGCGAAATCTCGGCCGGGCTTGCCATCTACGACACGATGCAGTTGATCCAGGCCCCCATTTCCACCATCGCGGTGGGGATGACGGCCAGCATGGCGACCGTTTTACTCACCGCCGGGGCTAAGGGTCGCCGTTATGCGCTGCCCCACGCGACGGTTCATTTGCACCAACCGCTCGGCGGCGCGCAAGGTCAGGCTACCGACATCGAAATCGCGGCCAGGGAAATCCTACGGATGCGGGATTTGCTGAATGGTATCTTACGCCGTCACACCGGTCTTGAGGATGCGCAAATCGACCGGCTCACCGACCGTGACTTCTACATGACGGCACAACAAGCGGTGGAGTACAGCATCATCGACAAGATCCTTGATCCGACGAACGGCTAATCTCGTGCTTGCCTCGTCTATCCACGCGACCGTCCGCTTTATTACCGGACGGTCGTATTTTTCGCAGACGATGTACTGGCTCTGTCTGGTTCTCGGGGCGCACTTGCTTTTTTTGTAGATAAGAGCATACTATATTAAAAGATCAGCAAGCGTTAGCTATCGGCAAAGAGGCTCAGCACGAAATTTATGAGGAACCCTGTATGCGGTCCACGATTCTGAACCCGACCGAAGAGGCGCTGGTCGGCATCGAACGGCACTGGTTGACTAACTTGCAAATTACGCTGGCGCAGTTCTCCGCTGCGCCGGAGGATCGCGCTGCCCTGGAACGCTCCATCCGGCAGCTCGATGAACTCTTCCTTCTTGTCGTGGTAGGTGAGTTCAACGCCGGGAAAAGCGCCTTTATCAACGCGCTGTTCGGGCAGCCGCTCCTGGAAGAGGGCGTCACCCCGACCACCACCCGCATCCAGTTGCTCAAGCACGGCAACCACTTTGAGCGTGTCGCCATCGAAGGCGCGGTGGATACCTACACGGCCCCGGTCACTTGGCTGGAAGAAATCAACATTGTCGATACCCCGGGCACTAATGCGATCCATCGGGAGCACGAGGCGATCACGCAGGAGTTTGTCCCTCGTTCCGATCTGGTGTTGTTTGTGACCTCGGTGGACCGTCCATTTACCGAAAGCGAACGTGCTTTTTTGGAACACATTCGTGACTGGGGAAAGAAAGTCGTCATCGTGCTCAACAAAATCGACATTTTGGATATCCCAGAAGATGCCATGCGCATCGAAACTTTTATCATCGAGAATGCGCGCGTGCTGTTAGGGTTTGCCCCCGAGATTTTCCCGATTTCGTCACGGCTGGCCTTGCGCGCCAAGAAGACGAACGATAGTGCCTTGTTGGCTGAAAGCTGCATCGAGGCGTTGGAGCAGTATATTATCACAACATTGGATGAGAAAGAGCGCATCCGGCTCAAACTGCGCAACCCGATCGGTGTGGCGCTGCACTTGATCGACAAATACACGCAAATCGTCGATGAGCGGTTGGTTTTGCTGGAAGATGATTTCGCCGTCATCGCCGATGTGGAGCGCGAAACAGCGATGTACCGGGAAGACCTGTACCAGCAGTTTCATTATCGTCTTGCCGATGTGGATAACGCCCTCTACGAGTTCGAAAACCGCGGCATGGCTTACTTCGATGAGACTGTGCGCCTGGTGCGCATCTTCGATCTGGTGAACAAACCAAAGTTACAGGAAGAATTCGCCCATCGTGTGGTGGGGGATGTCCCTCAAATCATCGAGCAGCGCGTCAACGAGATCATCGATTGGCTGGTCAGCAGCAACGTGCGCCAGTGGCAGGCTGTGCAGGAGCACATTGTCAGCCGCAGAGACAAATATGCAGAGCATCTGGTCGGGCAGACTGGAGGGAGATTCACCTATGATCGCGCTCATCTGCTTGACACGGTGGGGCGAGTGGCGCAGCGAGTCCTGGAAGGCTACGATAAGCATGAAGAAGCCACCCGCATCGCCGCCGAGGTGCAGCGGGCAGTCGCCGGCACGGCATTGGTGGAGGTCAGTGCGTTAGGCGTTGGCGCGCTCGTCACCACGTTAGCCACCACGAGTGCTGCCGATCTGACCGGCATTCTCGCCGCCGGCACTGTGGCGATTCTGGGATTGCTCGTGATCCCTACCAAGAAGCGCGCGGTCAAAAACGAACTGCATGACAAAATCGCTGCGGTGCGCGATCAGCTAATGCATAGCCTGAATACACAATTCACCCGTGAATTGGAGCGTGCGCTCCATGAAATTGAAGCTGCAATTGCGCCGTATACACGCTTTATCCGCGCCGAGCGCAAAAGCCTGCGGAATACGCGTGATGACCTGACAAATATCAGAAATTGGCTAGAAAGTCAAGCGCACACCATTGATGCATTATAATCATGAATTGACATCACTCAGAGGCCGTGTTACACTAAATATGTAGCACGCAGCCGCGAGAAAGTGCACAGTTTACGCGCGATTCGCGCGCGCGAGGATATGTATGATCAAATTAAGCGGCTTGACTTTCTGGACGCTTTGCTGTATTTTCAGTACAAGAGTGGTATGTATCAATCCAGGTCTAAGTTAAGGAGGTCCAAATGCGCGGCAACAAAACCTTACTTATCGTCGCCTTATTGTTAATCGTCCTCGTTGTGGGAGCAGGCGCAGTGTATCTGTATCTGCAAAGCCAGAGAGGCCAGGAGATCGAGGAGGTAGCTGAGGCGATCCCAACACCAGAGCCAATCGTATACACGGATATTGTGATCGCCATGCAGAACATTAACCGAGGCTTGCAGATCAAAGTCGAGGATAACGCGATTGCCTTACAGCGCTGGCCACAAGATGCTCTTCCGCCTGAATACTACACCTCTATTGAAGAGATTGATGGAAAGTTCGCGCGGATGGATATTCCCCGGGGGATGCCGATCCTGCCAAATATGCTTGGCGCACCTGGCGGGATGTTGGCGGCCTCTGGTTCAGCAGCGGCGCTCTTTGAACCCGCCGACCGGGTGGCTTATGCGATTCCGATGGACACGCAAGGTGCGGTGGCTTGGGCGCTCAAGCCCGGTGACCGTGTCGATGTCATTGCTGCTTTGTCGATCACCTCATTGGATCCACAATTGGCCGCCGAGAGCATCAAAAAGTTCACGACCCTGGTCGATGATCCGGACATGGCTTCGCAGACTGGCTATTACGGACACTTCGAGATGTTGCCCATCGGACTCTATGCCGGAATATCTGGCGTCATTACCAACTCTTTCACCAGCCTGATCGTGCAATTGACCGTTCAGGACGCCATCGTCTGGCACGTCGGCCTGTGGCAGGACGTGGAGGCAAGCGCCGTTTTGAGCGCGGCGCCTGCTCCTGCTGATACCGGGGCCGAAAGCGCCGGCGGTCTCCTCGGGGGAGGGGCTGCACCGGCAGCTACGCCGGAGGCCGTTCCTTCGGCTGCGATTGTGTCGTACCGTGATGTCGAGCCGGTCACCCTGCTTGTGACCCGCGAAGATGCGTTGGTCCTGAAATACCTCCTGGAGATGGGGGCCGATTTGGACCTGGTTTTACGCTCAGCTGGTTTTACAGGCACGGTCATTCAAACACAGCCTGTTTGGTTCCGGTACATCCTCGACAAGTATCAATTGCCGGACACGATGCCCACTGATGTGGTAGCGCCTGCGCCAGTGCGTGTACCTCTTGAAGTCCCACCTATTGTCACGCCAGCGCCAGTTGAATAAGGAACGAGTATGGCCGATAAAATCCGCGTAATGATCGTCGACGACATCGTGGAGACGCGTGAGCAATTGCGTAAGCTGCTTTCGTTTGATCCCGATATCGAAGTCGTCGCTATGGCCGGTAGTGGCGAAGAAGCTTTAAAAATCGTCACGGAATCCTTCCCCGACGTGGTGTTGATGGATATCAACTTGCCCGGCATGGACGGCATCGCCACAACCGGCAAAGTCGTGGAAGTATTGCCGACCGTGCAGGTGATTATGCTCTCGGTGCAGGGAGAAACCGACTACATGCGCCGGGCGATGATGGCCGGCGCACGGGATTACCTGACCAAGCCGCCCAGCGCCGATGAGTTGTTGGATGCTATCCACCGAGCCTATACATTGCGCCAGAAAATGGGAACAGGTCCACTCACGCCCATTGCGGGACAACCGCAGGTAGCCACGACCGCATCGCGTGCTACGCAGGCCAAGATCGTTACGATCTATAGTCCCAAAGGGGGCACCGGGTGTACCACGTTGGCGGTGAATCTGGCCATTGCGATGCAAATGCTGTTGGGCGCAGATGCCAAGGTGTGCCTGGTCGATGCGAATCTGCAATTCGGGGATGTGGGCATCTTTATGAAACTGCAAGCCACCCGCACCCTCGCCGACCTGGCCCCTCACGCGCAGGACTTGGACTTGGACCTGTTGCGAGGTATTCTCGTACCGCATACATCCGGCGTACAAATCCTGGTCGCTCCGGCAATGCCTGAGGATGCCGAGGTGTTTCGTGATGGCGGCGTCGAGGAGAGCGGGGCGAATGCGCGTCTCAAAGCGATTCTGGAATTCGTGCGGTGGGAGTTCGATTACATCATCGTCGATACGTCGCATCAGGTCGATGATGTGATTTTGGCCGCGTTGGATGTGAGTGATTTGTTCGTCGTCGTCACCCGGCCGGTCATTCCTGAGATACGCGGAGCGCGGCAGTTTATTGATTTGTTGGGAAAATTGAGTTACACTATGGATAAGGTCTCTCTGGTCATCAATGGTGTGGACAACAAGCGGATGGGCATCCAACCTGAGGCGATTGAGCGCGCGATGATGCCGGCGCTGATCCATATCCCGTATGATGAGCGGATTGCGCTACGTGCTGCCAATTACGGCGAGCCGCTCATCCTCAAGAACGCACGGACTCCAATTGGGCAGGCGATTGTTAACTTTGCGACTGAAATACAAAAGCACTTCGCACAAATGGGAGACGATACCGTTCCCGTGAGCGAAGCGCAGAAACGGCCGGGTATAGGTCGTTTGTTATAGTTTGACGTAGTAAAGTAGGGAGATGAGCCGTGTCACTCTTGCGCAGAATTGAGAAGAAACCTTCGCCTTCACCAACAGCACCTCCATCTGTCGCGCCTGAACCCAGTGCCAGCGATGTTGGCGGGGAAGTCCAACGGCGTGCCGTGCCGCGCGCACGGGATGCCTATATGGACCTGAAGACTCGCGTGCAGAATCGCTTGATCACCGAAATGGATCCTTCGATGGATGTGTCTCGCACCGCCGAAGTGCGTGCGACCATCAAAGAGATGTACGAAGCGATTCTACAGGAAGAAAGCATCATCCTGGGTCGCAAAGAGCGCGATGCACTTTTTGAACAGATCGTGGCGGAAATCCTGGGACTGGGGCCGCTGGAACCCCTCCTGGCTGATGAAACCATTACCGAGGTGATGGTGAATGGTCCTAAGAAAATCTTCGTGGAACGCCGGGGCAAGGTGCAACGGGTGAACCTGGCTTTTGAGTCCGACGAGCACCTGATGCGGATTATCGAGCGCATTGTCGCGCCGTTAGGCCGCCGTATCGACGAGAGCAGCCCCACCGTCGATGCCCGTTTGAAGGATGGCTCGCGCGTTAACGCGGTCATCCCCCCAATTGCTCTGAATGGTCCAACGCTGACCATTCGTAAATTCTTCAAAAAACCACTGACGATTGAAGACCTGATCCGCTTTGGCTCGGTCACCGAGGAATCGGTCGAGTTCTTGCGGGCCTCCGTCATTGCCGCCGTCAACATTGTCGTTTCCGGTGGCACAGGTACCGGGAAGACAACTTTCCTCAACGTGCTTTCCAGCTTTATTCCTGCGGATGTGCGCATTATCACGATTGAGAATGCGGCGGAGTTGCAACTCCGGCAGGAACACGTCGTCACCCTGGAATCGCGTCCTCCCAACGTGGAAGGTAAGGGCGAGGTGAGTATCCGCGATCTGGTCATTAACTCTTTGCGGATGCGCCCGGACCGTATCGTGGTGGGTGAGTGCCGTGGCGGCGAGTCATTGGACATGCTCCAGGCAATGAATACCGGCCACGAAGGCAGCATGACTACGCTCCACGCGAATAATACCCGTGATGCGCTTTCGCGGTTGGAGACCATGGTATTGATGGCGGGCATGGAGTTGCCCCACCGCGCAATCCGTGAACAAGTAGCCAGCGCCATCGACATGATCGTGCAGTTGGAGCGGATGCGCGATGGCTCACGTCGTGTAACCTCCATCACCGAAGTCCAGGGGATGGAAGGCGACGTGATCACCACGGCTGACATTTTCAAATTCGAGCAAACCGGCCTTGAAGATGGAAAGATCATCGGGCGCTTGCGGCCAACCGGAATCCGCCCCAAATTTATGGAAAAGATCGAAGAAGCCGGTATTCATTTACCGCCATCCATCTTTGGCGTCGCGCAGCGTGTACGTTACTGAAGTTAACATACACCGCGCCTGATGAATAGAAAGGTGAATGAACCATGAACCCCATTATACTGATTGGCGGCGCGGTCGTTCTCATTTCAGTTATCTTGCTGGTGGTGGGCCTGTCGGGCAGACCCGCCGGCCAGGAGCTGGTTGAAGAACGCCTGGGTGACACCGAAAAGAAGCCCAAACAGAAAGAGAAGAAAGGTAAACGCGAATCTGCCGTCGGCGCAGCCGTAGACCGGGCGGTAGCGGGACGTGGTTTCGCGCAAAACCTTTCGACGCAGTTGGCGCGCGCCAACCTGAAATGGACGGTCGGCGAATTCATCGTGATGACCATACTTATTTCCGCTGTTGCCGGGCTGATCTTCTTTGCTCTCAACCGCATCGTCTTGGTGCCGGTCGGCATTATTGTTGGCTTTTTTCTGCCGCGCGTCTATCTCTCTATGCGGAAAAATAAACGTCTTAAGGCATTCAATGATCAGTTGGGCGATGCATTGAACCTGATGGTAAACTCACTGCGGGCCGGCTACAGCACGATGCAGGCGATGGAAGTCATCTCCAATGAAATGCCGGCGCCCATCTCCGAGGAATTTGGCCGGGTGGTACTGGAACTGCAACTCGGCGTTCCATTCGATACAGCGATGGCCAACTTAATGCGCCGGATGCCGAGTGCTGATATGGACCTGGTCATCACGGCGATGAGCGTACAGCGTGAAGTGGGTGGGAACCTGGCCGAAGTGCTCGATGCCATCAGCTTTACCATTCGTGAGCGGGTGCGGATCAAGGGTGAGATCCAAGCGATGACCGCGCAAGGCCGTATCACCGGCTATGTGATCACGGGGTTGCCTTTCGTGTTAGCTGGCCTCATCTATTTGATAACACCCGACTTTATGGGATTATTGTTCACCGAGCCTTGTGGATGGGTGATGATTGGTGTCTCGACGGTTATGATTGTTATGGGCTATTTTTTCATTAACAAAATCGTGAGTATCGAAGTGTAGAGGGAGGGAACGATGCTACCCGTTATCCTTGGGGGGATCGTGCTGCTTATGGTGGTGGTGCTTCTGGTCGTCTCGATGAGCCGGGCCGGCTCGGCGCAGAGCCTCGATGACCGTTTGAATGAATTAGCAGCCTTGGGGCAATCGGTGACGCTGGAGGAGCTTGAGCTTTCACAACCTTTCTCGCAACGTGTTCTCATTCCTATGCTTGAGGCCCTCAGCAAGATGGCGCAACGTTTTACCCCGCAGCAAACTATCGAAGCGTCTCGGCATAAATTGGAGCTGGCCGGCTTGGCGCACAAAATAAAACCCGCGCAATTCCTCGGTTACCGGATGGTGGCAGCGATTGGTTTAGGTATGGCTTCCCTGATGATTGCTTTCGCTACGGCCTTGCCGGTGCTACAGCGACTATTGGTCATCGTCATCGCTTTTGTGCTCGGCTATATGATGCCTTCGGTGTGGCTCGGTTCCAAGATCAGCGCGCGCCAAACGAGCATCATCAAGGCCCTGCCGGACGCGCTGGACTTGTTGACCATTTGTGTCGAGGCCGGCCTGGGGTTCGACGCAGCGATGTCGAAAGTGGCCGAAAAATGGGATAACGATCTGAGCCTGGCCTTTGCCCGCACGGTGCAGGAGATGCAGTTGGGGAAACTGAGGCGTGAGGCGATGCGCAATATGGCCAACAGCATGGATGTGCCCGATATGACCACATTCGTCGCCGCGATCATCCAGGCCGACACCCTCGGTGTCAGTATGGCGAAGGTCATGCGGATTCAATCCGACACGATGCGTATGAAGCGTCGCCAGCGCGCCGAAGAAAAGGCTCGTCAAGCGCCGGTGAAAATGATGTTTCCGTTGGTGTTTTTTATCTTTCCCACCATTCTGATTGTGTTGTTAGGGCCGGCGATTCTTCAGATCATGAAAGTCGGTATCTTCGATTCATAACGACAAACGTGGATAAATTCGTACGGTACGCTTGGAGTGTGTATCGCCAGGTCGTAGACCTTTTTATTCCGCCGCGCTGTGTGGTGTGTAAGCAGGTTGGAACCTGGCTTTGTGATCGTTGTGTGCCACAAATTCCCCTTTTTCGCGCGTCCATGTGTGCCAGATGTGGACGTCCAGAAAATGCTGTTGCAGCTAATGGCGTCGCGGACAACGATGCTACAGGCGGCGACGCCACGGACCTCGTTGAGCATATCTGTGCTGTGTGCCTCGCTGCGCCATTGCAAGTGTCGCCTATCCGTGCGGCGTTCTTGTTCGAGGGCGACATCCGAGATGTGATCCACGCGCTTAAATATCGGGGCGCGAGTGACATTCTCACACCTTTGGCCGGACGGATGGCCGAAAGCTGGCATCATCATCACATGCAAAGCGATGTCCTGGTTCCTGTTCCACTTCATACCAAGCGCGAAGCGAAGAGAGGGTACAATCAGGCTGTGTTGGTGGCCAAAGCGATAGGGCGGCAGGTAGGTGTGCCGGTGGCGAATGAAGCGTTGGTACGGGTCCGCGATACGGCCTCGCAGACGCGCCTGAATCGGGACGAGCGCAAGCGGAACGTGGATGCAGCCTTTTCGTGCCTGACGTGTGCGCCATTTGCCGCGAAGCGCGTTACACTGGTCGATGATGTCGCCACGACCGGTGCCACGTTGAATGCTTGTGCGACAGTGTTGTTGGCCTGCGGCGCGCAAACCGTCAACGCTTTTACGTTGGCGCGCGCGCCTTGATCGCAGGGCAGAGGATAGGTTGAGTACGACCCAGGTATCAATAGGCCTGGAGAGGCTGTTTTCTCGTGAGACCCTAACTTTTTAAGGAGGATTACCTATGGAGATGTTACAGATTTACACACGCAATATAGAGTTGACCGAACGATTACGGGATTACGTAGAGACAAAAGTGACCAAGTTTGAGCGATTTCTGCCTTCGCTCGAAACCATCCGCGTGGACCTCTCCGAAAGCAACGCGCGGGATAGCTCGCGGCGTATGGTCGCGCAGATTACCATCAATGTTCCCAAAGCCATCTTGCGGGCTGAAGAGCGCGCCGGGGACATCTTTGCCGCCATCGACGCCGTGATGGACAAAATGTATCGCCGGGTCGACCGTTACAAGGGACGCAAGACGACGAAGCGGCGGGCAGCCCCATTAGCCGGCGAACCGCTCGAAGTCGTGGCCGAGGAAGTAATCGAAGAAGAAGCGCCGCCGCATATTGTCCGCGTCAAAGAATTTGAGGTTCACTCTATCACCCCTGAGGAAGCTATTGAACAGATGGAGTTGCTGGACCATCTTTTCTACATCTACCTTGACGGCAACGATGGCCGTCTCAGTGTAATCTACCGCCGCGAGGCCGGCAACTACGGCGTCTTGAAGCCGGTGTACTGAGCGACGATTCGTACATAACTTCAAGGGGCGCGGTCACATAAATCGCGCCCCTTTTTGTTGAAAAGGACTGCAAAACGGGAAGATCTACCAGCCCTATGCTATGCCTCTGGCGCTGCTATTTCAGACGCCTTTGCGGGCAGCGGCAGCAGCGTTTCCTCGAGCGCCGTCTCCATGCTTTCGGCCAACACCAGGTTGAGTTTCTTCAAAATGTTACGGGGGATTTCCGGTAAATCCTTGGCATTGCGCGCCGGCAAGATCACTTTCTGCACATCGGCGCGGTGCGCGGTGAGCAGTTTTTCTTTCAGGCCGCCGACGGGCAGAATGCGCCCGCGCAGGGTGATCTCTCCGGTCAATGCAACGTCGCGGTGGACCGGACGCCCGGTAAAGGCCGAGAACAGCGCGACGGCCATCGTCACCCCACCGGAAGGGCCGTCTTTGGGAATGGCCCCTTCTGGCAAGTGGATGTGGATGTCGGTCTTTTCGAAAGTCTCAGCATCGACGCCCCATGCGGCAGCCTGTGAGCGCAGATACGTCAGCGCGGCCTGTGCCGATTCCTGCATCACTTCGCCCAGCTGGCCCGTCAGGATGAGCGCACCCTTGCCGGGGATGAGCGCCACCTCGACCGGCAGCAAATCGCCGCCATTCGGCGTCCACGCCAGCCCCATCGCCAGACCGACCTGATCCTGTTGTTCCAGGTGGTCGCTGAGAAAGCGCGGCGGCCCCAGGTGTTTTTCGAGCGTCTTCGCCGTCATGGTGGTGAGCGGGCGTTTGTCTTCGGCGAGACGGCGAGTGGCCTTGCGGCACAGGCTGCCGATTTCTCGCTCGAGGTTGCGCACCCCTGCCTCGTAGGTGTACTGGCGGATCAGCGTATGCAGCGCCGAGTCGAGGAAACGCGGTGGGTGCGCCTCCAACCCGTTGAGTTCCACCTGGCGCGGGATCAAAAACCGCTTGGCGATTTCGATCTTCTCCTCTTCGGTGTAGCCGGGGAATTCGATGACTTCCATGCGATCTTGTAACGCCGGCGGAATGGGATCCAGGATATTCGCCGTGGTGATGAACAGCACTTTTGAGAGGTCGTAGGAGATCTCCAGGTAGTGGTCGGAGAAGTCATGGTTCTGTTCGGGATCCAGCACTTCCAATAAGGCGGATGAGGGATCGCCGCGGAAGTCCTGGCCGAGCTTGTCGATTTCGTCCAGCATAAAGACCGGGTTCAACGTCCCGGCGCGGCGCATCGTCTGGATGACGCGCCCCGGCATAGCGCCGATGTAGGTGCGCCGGTGCCCGCGAATCTCGGCCTCGTCGCGCACGCCACCGAGCGAAACGCGTACAAACGCCCGCCCCAATGCCTCGGCGATGGAGCGCCCCAGCGACGTTTTCCCCGTGCCCGGCGGGCCGACGAAGCACAGGATGGTGCTGCGGCTCTTCTCCGGGGCCATACGGCGCACGGCAATGTATTCGAGGATGCGCTCCTTGGCCTTCGGTAGACCGTAATGGCGCGACTCGAGCACCTGGGCGGCGTTCTTGATGTCCAGGTTGTCTTCGGTGAGCTTGGTCCACGGCAGGTGGAGCAACCAATCCAGGTACGTGCGCACGATGGCGACTTCCGGGGCCATTGAGGGCATCATCGCCAATCGCGCCAACTCCTCTTCGACCTGTTTGCGCGCTTCGTCGGGCAATTCGATGGCGGCGAATTCCTCTTGCAGTTGCGCCACGTCGCGGGTGAAGACATCCGTCTCGCCGAGTTCACGCTGGATCGCACGCAATTGCTCGCGCAGGAAGTACTCGCGTTGCGATTTATCGACTTCCTGTTGGACGCTGGTGTGAATCTGATTTTCCAATTCCAGAACATCCAACTCGCGCGCCAGGTGGGCGCTGATCTTTTGCAGACGCTCGGTCGTGTCGAGCGTCTCCAAGAGGTCCTGACGCGCTTCAAGGGTCAGGTTGATCATTTGCGCGATGACGTCGGCCAGTTGGCCTGGATCGGTCACGTTCATCGCATAGACGTAGGCTTCTTCGGGGAGGGCTTGGTTCAGATCGACGGCCTTCTCGAACATCGTCAACACGGCCCGCGTCAGCGCCTCGACGTGCGCGCCTTCCTCAAAGGTCTCCGGTAGCGCGAGCACGTTCGCCATCAGATACGGCACGTGTTGGGTGTATTCGAGGATTTTCACCCGTTGGACCCCCTGCACGATGGCGCTGGTGCTGCCGTCAGGCAGGCGGATCGAGCGCGCGATGATCACTTCGGCACCTACCTCATAGAGGTCTTCCGCCTCTGGATACTCATCCGTCTCGGTATCGTGTTGCGCGACCACCACGAGCGGCCAGTCCTCCTGGATGGCAACTTCCAGTGCGTGGATCGTGACGTCGCGTCCCAGATACAGCGGCGTCACCATTTGCGGGTAGACGACGAGATCGTGCACCGGCATAATGATCGCCTCGAACGGGCCATCGTCTTCGTCGTGCGGTATATCTAGCAAGTCACCAAACAAGTCATCCGGTGTTAGCGGAAAGTTTTCCCAATCCATCAAATCTTCTCCATTTCATTGCGTAGTGTAGTGGTGACTTTAGTCACTTGTGTGTTCAGAAACGACTGAAGTCGTCACTGCACATCGATTATAAACAGATATTAGAAACGCCATAATCTTAACAGATTCCAGTAGTTTAGCCATCCTGCAAAGACGCAGCCGGCCAGCACAATGAGGGTGTAGTATATACGACGCGTGGCGCTCCAGTACCGGCCTCGCCACGCCATCCCGACGAGGTATAGCGCCACAAGCAGCACGCCGATCAGCCCCAAAATGAACAGTGGGGCCAAAAACGACAGATCCGGCAGCGCATCGATCAACCCGGTGATGCCGATTCCCAACATCCCCACCGGGTACAGCAGGTTGAACGCGCCGACCCAGCGGAAGATGCTGCGCGCTTCGGCGATGATCCAGGGAACGTGCTCTGGAACACGGCCCGGCGATCCGGCAACCAGCGCCGAGATAAAGAGTACCCCACATCCGATCAGAATGCTCAAGTGAAAGGGGCGCGTCTCGTACCACGCCAGTTTGATGAAGACCTTGTGCGGGTCGTAATCGTAAAAACCATAGCGCGAAGTTTCGCGCACGGCTCCTCCGCCCGCGTTGGTGTGGAAAATCAGGGTGCCTTCTCCGTCTACGGCTTGAAAGACGCCCGGTTCTGTGGCGCCGTAGGCCACACCGTCGAGGTGTAACCGCCCATCCGCCGTGGCTTCCATTGTGTAGTAGCGCGTGAACAGGTAGATGATTTTGTCGGCCCGGCTGTGCGACCAGCGGCTCTCGCGGTAGGCGCCGGCAAATTCGCGCGCCAGCGCCGGATCGCCGGTGCGTCTCTGGGGTGCCGAGGTTACTGGGTAGTAGTGATCCAGAAACGCTTGCCGGAACTGTCGCCCGGTTTCGAAGGGGGTTTTGCGATTGTAGACCACGAACGCGCCGATGTTGTGCTCCGGCAGGAAGAAAATCATGCCCTCGAAAAAGCCGGTGCTGCTGCCGTGCCACAGCATACGTTGGCCGTTGCGCGTCCATTCCACCAGCCCATACGTGACGCCCGGCAAGCGTGGATCGTGGGTGAACTGCTGCCGGTGCATCTCCTGTGCGGTGGCGGCTTGCAGGATGCGCGTCTCGCCGTAACGACCCTCTTGCAGATGCGCGATCATAAACTTGGCGATGTCGGTGACGGTCGCGGTGAGACCCACAACAGGCGCGGAAGGGAAGTACTCGTGTAGCGGGGCCGGGCCGCGCAATCCTGGATAATGCCCCAGAGCCAGGTCGGGGCGCGAATCTTCGCGCATCCATTCATCTGGCACGGGTTGGTGGAGGGTCGAACGACGCATTTCCAACGGCGCAAGGATGTTCTCCTCAATGTACTGCTCGTAGGGCATACCTGTCACCTGCTCGATAATGTAGCCAGCCAGCGCAGCGCCATAGTTGGAATAGCCGATGATTTCTCCCGGCGGGTAGACCCGTACGGGCAGCTTGCGGACGACGTATTCGGCCAGCGGCAGGCCGTCGTTGGGACCGAACCGGTAGAGATTGCTGAGCTGGTCTTCGAAGCCGGCGGTATGCGTCAGCAAGTGGTGGAGCGTGACCGGTTCGGAAAAGGTTGCCGGAATTTGGAAGTCGGTGAGATAGGCGTTGACGTCGGTGTGGAGATCGAGGCGGCCCTGCTCGACGAGTTGCATCACCGCGGTCCACGTGAACAGTTTGGTGACGGAGCCGGCGTGGAATAGTGTGCGGTCGGCCTGCACGGGTCTCTGGCTGCGGCTGTCGGTGACGCCGTAGCCCTTGGCGAAGAAGAGTTCGCCATCCCTGACCACGGCTACGGCTGCGCCAGGAATTTCATACTGTGCGAGCTGCGCCGTGATGAAGGCGTCCAGGAAGGATTCCATCTCCGCCGGGTCGGTGGGGCCGTCAGTAGACGGTAGCCAGATCGGCTCTGTCTCCGGAGCCGCGACGTTAGACGAGGGGGAGGATACCGCGCGTGTGGGGGTTGCCAACAACAGCAGTAGCACGAGCGCGCCCAGGCACGTTGCGCGTCTCCGCCAGCGGTGTTTTACCACGGTTCGTCGTCCCAGTCTCCCAAGGGCAGGCTCAGGCCGTTTTGCTGCGCCCAGGCGGCGCGCACGTCCGCTACGAGGAAGATCGAGCCGGTAACGATGATACCCAACCCCGGCTCGAGGTGCGCGAGTGCCGCCTCTAGCGCGTGCGCCGGTTCCATCACGATATCGGCTTCCTTACCCATCGCTGCACATTGCGCGGCGATGTTTTCCGGCGCGGCAGAGCGTGGGTGATGCGAATGGCTGACCCAGACCCGCTCGGCAAGCGGAAGGAGCGGCTCTAAGACGCGCGGCACATCTTTGTCGTTGGAAGCGCCGAAGACGAGAAGCCAGCGCGTATCCGGGAACCATGTTTTCAGCGTGTGAGCCAGCGTTTCCGCCGAGTACGGGTTGTGCGCGCAGTCGATGATCACCGGGGGCTCGCGCTGCAAGATCTCCATACGGCCCGGCCATTGTGTCTGCGCCAGCCCGGCGTGAACTGCAGCAGGGGTGGCCCACGTATGGCCATTTTCATACAGCACTGCTGCCGTGGCGATGGCGACAGCAGCATTTTCCTGCTGGAAATCTCCGAGCAGCGATAAGGTATACACACCGTCGAACGCTGCGGGAGGCTGCGCCCGGCGCACGGCAAGCGTCTGGCGGTCGAGGTCGTGTTGTAGCGCTTCCCATGTCCAATCCTGCCCGGCCACGGTCAACGGCGTATCGCGTTCGGTGGCGATGGCTTCCAGGACGGCCATCGCCTCCGGTTTCTGCGGCGCGCTCACCACCGGTACGCCGGGCTTGATGATGCCGCCCTTTTCGCGCGCAATTTCAGCCACGGTGTTGCCCAACAGGCGTGTGTGATCGAGGCTCAGTGAGGTGATGACGCTGACCTCCGGCGTGATGACGTTCGTTGCATCCAGACGACCGCCAAGCCCCACTTCGATCACGCCGACGTCCACCTGCTGCCGGGCGAAGTAGAGGAACGCGATCCCGGTGGTGACCTCGAACAGCGTCAGCCCTTCGACGCTCTCGACGGCGGGGCGCACTTCGTCGATCAAATCGGCCAGCGTCTCGCGCGCAATCGGCTCACCATCGATCTGGATGCGCTCGCGGTAAGTATGCAGATGCGGTGAGATGTACAGCGCCGTTCGTAGGCCACCGGCGCGTGCAATCGCGGCCAGCATCGCCGAAACTGAGCCTTTGCCCTTCGTCCCGGCAATGTGAAAGGTGGGGTAGCTGTGGTGAGGGTTCCCCAGCTTCTCCAGAAATGCATGTACACGCTCCAGCTTGAACTCATTTGGCGTGTAATGATCAACTCGGCGTTTCTCGTAATCGATTAAGCTGTACAGATAACGCAGCGCGTCGTGATATTCCATTCGATCCCTTCTTCTGGCCTGTTTGCCCATACAAATAAAGGAGCCACAAAGTCGGCTCCGGGGAAGATTGTACTCGCTTTTAAGGCTTTGGCAAGAGGTATTGGACGCGGATTCACGCAGGTTTACACGGATTTTAAGAACCATCTGCGTGAATCCGCGAAAATCCGCATCCTAGTCTTGAAGATTTGAATTGGGGTTTGTCAAATTGCGAAAGGGTGGTATACTCTCGCCTGTCAATTGCATGGGTGGACAGTGCGTTGGGGGCTCGTCTAACGGTAGGACAGCGGACTCTGAATCCGTATGTGGGGGTTCGAATCCTCCGCCCCCAGCCTTGAAAAAGACGGCCCGAAAAGGGCCGTCTTTTGTTTGTGTTCCCGCTTCTTAAGTGGCGCTATTGGCTTTACCGGTCATTGCCTCGATGTGCACCTTGCCGATCGTGACCTTCGCTACGGCTTTGTCTGTGACCTGCCGCGCTTTTACGGCTGCGGGATCGGACTCCAGGCGGTCGATCATCAGGGATAGGGCGCGGCGTTTTTCCTCAACGTCCTCCACGAAGGTGACGCGGCCCTGGAAGTGCACCGAGCGGAAGGCATGGTCGCATTTGCCGTCGAGATAGCCGTTGTCCTCTACGATTTGACCCCACACCGCGGGATTGGCCTGCAAATAATCCATCTTCTTCCCCTCGGCGGCGCAGTGGAAGTACAGGCAGCCCGCGTTCTGGTCGTAGCCGTAGTTGACCGTAACGAGATAGGGCATATTGTCCTTGCATAGTGCCAGCGTCATAATCTTTTGTTCGGCAATGATAGCCCACATCTCTGCGGGATCGGTAATAGCTTTTTCCGCACGGCGCAAATGATAAGTCTGCATCGATACCTCCTACAAAAATAGTCCTACTGCAACGCTTAAGGCGGATCACAATCCGCCGTTTCCGCAGCGCCAGATTATAATCCGGCGTCTGGTGAGATTATACCATTGTTCTCCTCCGGTAACATTATCATTTGGTAGAACCATACCACTTCGGTAACATTTTCGGTGACTTAAAGCGCGTGCTTGCCCTTTCTTCACCTTGCCTTATACTTACCGTATTACATGCAAGTAACGTCATTGAGTTGGCCTGTATATAGGTATTGGAAGGAAAACGATCAATGCTACGTTCGACACTTAAGCGCAATCTGTTGCCAATAGCTCTGATTACACTTGGCTGCTTGATTTTTCTGGCGATTATCCTTTACGTGTTCCGTGCGTATCTGGGGATCGTTATATGGGTGTTGTTCGGTTTGCTCCTGATCGGGATCGGTGTGATTGGCATCGTTGTCAACAACCCGAAAAACAAAATTGGCGCCGGCGATACTCCGTCACGCTCATCCCCAGCCGGTCCTGGGACGCCGCCGCCCGCAAAGGCGCCGATATTTTCAGCCGTCGGAACCCGAGAGATCAAACCTGGACGGCAAGACACCATCACCGTTTCCAGGCCGTTGTTGATCGCTGCGGGTGTGCTTTTCGTGTGTCTCGTTTTACTGCTGGTGGGCACTGCAGGGACGGTATTGCGATCTCTACTCACCGTCCGTCAAACGCAAATCATCGATTGCCAGGAGGCTGCTGATTACGCCGGTGAGGGGTGGCAGTTCGTGTCGACGTATGCGTATCGTTCTGGGGACGAGGTTTCGGGCTACATGGATCACACCGTTTGTGTGATGGAGCGCGGGCGGTTTGTGTGGGCCAGGGACAAACGCACGCCCAAGAAGGACGACGCGTCTACAGATGAGGCATCCATAGACGATGCATCTCCCGATGCGGATACTGACATCTTGGATCCGGCAGCATTTTTGGATCCGACACAGCCGCATCTTCCCCCACCGCTCGACACGCCGGCACCCCTGCCCACTGCCACATTTGAACCGGTGAGTTCACCGTTGCCGACGTGGACGCCGCCACCTTTTACGCCCGAACCTACGGTTACGCCACTTCCCCCCTCTCCTACACCTACCCCCATCCCGCGCACTGATATCGTGGTTTGTGATGCGATCCTGGAAGATACCTATCTCAACATCTACGTTCAATGGGAAGGTATGATCATCGACACTCCGACATTCGAAGATGAAGGTCTGTGGTTTCCGGTCGAGTGGACAAATCCAGACCTTGATGGCCTATGTGATCGGGCGGTCTTTTTTGTATCCTACGACGGGACCGAGCGCTTTTTTGAAGAGGACATCGTCATCGTCACCGGGGCGATTATCGACACGGCCTATGAGGATGAAGGGGAATCAGGCGAGACGGAATATTTCATCGTTGTCAGGGCTGATAACGTCGAATTTGTCGGCGAGTAATCACAAAATAGCCCCTATATGTGGGATTCCATACTCCCGGATTTGCCCGTGTCGAAATCCTGCGTGAATTCGTACCCGGTTTACCCATGCTCCCGGCATTGATCTCGAATCCAATCTATTTCGATGCAGAAAGGTAGATAGTCCAAATGCGTTACACGCAATACAGCCATGCGGAGGCGTTTTTGGAACGGATGGCAGGCTATTTCGAGCAAACTGAGGCGCTCAATGGACTGATGTTTGGGCTATGCCTCCAACTGAAACACGATCTCTTCAGATATGGGGAACAGCCTTTGTTTGCCACCGTGGAGGAAGACGGCGCCATCCATCTTGGGGTATTGATGACCCCGCCGTACAAACTCCAGCTCTGTACGCCAACCGGTTATGCTGCCCACAGTATCGAAACCCTCGCTCACGGATTGATGGCGAACAAGTGGGATGTGCCGGCAGTTGTGGCCGAGGAACATCTCGCCGAATCCTTTGCACACGTCTGGGCTACATATCAAAAGTGTCGCTATCATGAAGGGCAGCACCTACGGATCCATGAACTCAAGCAGGTGCAGCCTATCGCGTCTGCGCATGGCGAATTTGGACAGGCTGAGCCTGAGGATATTGAGACGGCTGTTGCCTGGGCGCGGGCATTTCATCACGATTGCTTCGGAACCAATGCGCCTGAACGATCAATACACCTCACCGAGCAGAGGGTTCGGAACGGCGAAGTGTTTTTCTGGCGTGATCCATTGCCTGTCTCGATGGCCGCGCGAAACCGTCCGACGCCCAACGGTGAAAGTGTTGGCCTGGTCTATACGCCGCCTGAGCATCGGGGGAAAGGCTATGCGACCTCTGTCGTGGCCGCGTTATCTCAACGCCTTCTCGATGAAGGCAAGCGGTTCTGTGGCCTGTATACGGATTTGGCGAACCCAACGTCAAATAGCATCTACCGCAAGATCGGGTACGTTCCTGTCGCCGATGTCATCGATATCCACTTCGACTATTGAGAGAATAGACGCTTCTCCACAATGTCTCGACTCGCGGCATATTCGCCAGCGTCGATGAGGTTCAAGAATGACGGAAGCTCCTCCACTCTCCAAGATTGTCGAAGGCTTTGCTGCGGGAGTCCAGGCTGCCTGCGCCTTGCTTGACTCGTTTCAGCCCGACCTGGTGCTGGTGTTGTTACATTCCGGCATGGCGCCACTGCGCGTGACCCAGGCGCTATGGGAGGCAACGCGAGATATCCCTTTCCCGCCTGTGGTGGCGACCAACATCGGGCGGGAAAAGTCAGAGTATTATCTGGACTTGCCTGAACATCAGGGGGACAATACCTACTGGTTCGACATCTGTAGTGGAGGATGGGATTTTGTCGGTTGGGCCTTACACGAGACCGATTGGGCGACGCAACTGGCGCGACAGTTGGCGAGCCGTCTACCTCAAGGATTTACACCGCAGCGTGTTCTGATCCTGGATGACTGGGTGGGATATAGCGTCACTCAACACCTGGTTGAAGCTTTGCTCAAGAAAGTCTATCCTCTCGTAGAAGTCCGGCACTTTGCGGATTTTGCCAATGCCTGGTGCGATACGTTGGGGCAACTCTGGTTGCGTAAACAACATGCGGAAGTCTACCGTTCCTGGTGGAAACTGGCGCGAGCGGCCAAGATGGAAGAAAGAAACTTCCAACTCTACGCCGATCTCTGCCTGCTGGTGCCCGGCACGGAGGACGTTGCCCCGGATTCGCTGGATTGGCAGACGATCACGGCGCACAGCTCGTTGCTGGAATGCTTGCTGACCTATTTGCCGGCAGAGGAATGGCTCACCCTGCCGGGTTGGGCCGAGGCGACGTTGCTTGCGCAGGTGATGGCGACTGTGTTGGCGTGACCCGGCGCAAGACTGCGTCAGAGGCCGGGATGTAGGGTCGCAGGTGGGCGGTTTGTTCAGCGTATGATCGTATCCTTGTCCTGGTCTCCTTACGATGCCCCCTTCTGTGGTTATTCCTAGTGACGTCATGCCTGTTTGGGCTGTGCTTTTCGGAGAGTTGGCATTTCCCCCGGGTTGTAATACACTGAGGATGGTTTACACAATCAAAGGAAGGTGTTCTGTGGAATTTCAAGAAAAGATCAAGTCGCTTATTCAACAAATGACCCTCGTCGAGAAGGCTTCCCTGTGTTCGGGGCAAGACTTCTGGCATCTGAAAGGCATCGAACGCCTGGGGATACCCTCCATCATGGTCACAGATGGCCCGCACGGGCTGCGCAAACAGGCCGGGAGCGCCGATCACGTCGGGCTGAACGAGAGCGTCCCGGCTACCTGTTTCTCCACAGCCTCCGCTTTGGCTGCCACCTGGAACCGCGATTTGGTCTATCAGGTCGGACAGGCGCTAGGCGAAGAGTGCCGCCAGGAAAAAGTCGGCGTGATCCTGGGACCGGGGGCCAATATCAAACGCTCCCCTTTGTGCGGTCGCAACTTCGAGTATTTTTCCGAAGACCCTTACCTGACCGGCGAAATCGCCAAGAGCCACATCAATGGCGTGCAAAGCCAGGGCATCGGGACCTCCTTGAAGCACTATGCTGTCAACAACCAGGAATACCGCCGCATGACGATCGACGCCGTGGTGGACGAGCGCGCGCTGCGTGAGATTTACCTCCCCGGCTACGAAATCGCCGTCAAAGGCGCGCAGCCCTGGACAGTGATGTGCGCCTACAACAAAATCAACGGCGTCTATGCCTGCGAAAACGGCTACTTGATGACCGGTATCCTCAAAGACGAATGGAAGCATGAAGGGTTGGTCGTCACCGATTGGGGGGCGATGAACGAGCGCGTCGCGGCGCTGAAGGCCGGTACTGAACTCGAAATGCCGGGTACGAAGAACGGGAACGATGCCAAAATCGTAGCGGCGGTTGAGGCCGGGCAACTGGATGAAGCTGTCTTGGATCGTGCCGTCGAACGGATTCTCACCTTGATCTTCAAAGCCGACGCGACCCTGAGCCAGGATTTTGTCTGTGATATGGAAGCGCATCACGCCCTGGCCCGGCGCGTGGCCGCCGAGGGCGCGGTGCTGCTCAAGAATGACGACGATATTTTGCCCCTGCAGAAGATGGTCCGCTTTGCCCTGATTGGCCGCTTTGCCAAAGTCCCCCGCTACCAGGGCGCTGGCAGCTCGCTGATGAACCCCACCCGGCTCGACAACCTGCACGATGAGTTGCGCGCACTTCTCGGCGCGGACAGCCTCCCCTATGCACCCGGTTACACGGAAAAGGGCGACCAAGCGGATGAAGCGCTGATTCAAGAAGCGCTTGCCGTGGCCGAAACTGCGGAGGTGGTCATCATCTGCGTCGGTCTGACCGATCTATACGAAACCGAAGGCGTGGATCGCACGCACATGAAGCTGCCGCCCGGCCACGACGCCCTCATCCGGCGGATCGCCGCCGCGCACGCGAAGGTCGTGGTCGTGTTGAGCAACGGCTCGCCCGTCGAAATGCCCTGGGCGCAGGACGTACCCTGCATCCTGGAAGGCTACCTGGGCGGGCAGGCCGGCGCCGGCGGGATCGCCGACATCTTGTTTGGGGCGGTCAATCCGAGCGGCAAGCTGGCCGAAACCTTCCCCCTCAAGCTGGAGGACACCCCCACGTATCGCTATTTTCCCGGCGGCCCGGCCACGGTCGAATACCGCGAGAGCCTCTACGTGGGCTACCGCTATTACGATACCGTCGGGCAGCCGGTGCTGTTCCCGTTTGGGCACGGGCTGAGCTATACCCGTTTCGCGTACCACGACTTGGTGTTGAGCCAACCTCAAGGGGCAAACGATGCGGCGCTCACCGTCACCTTCAAGGTCAAAAACATCGGCAAAATGGCGGGCAAGGAAGTTGTCCAGCTCTACGTGCGGGATGTGGCATCCACAGCCTTCCGGCCCGCGAAGGAACTCAAAGCGTTCGCCAAAGTCGATTTGCAGCCCGGCGAGGAAGCCGGCGTGACGTTCGATCTGGATCGACGCGCCTTTGCTCATTACGATCCGCAGATTAAGGATTGGCGCGTCGAGGCCGGCGCTTTCGAAATTTTGGTGGGCGCTTCATCGCAGGATATCCGCCTCAAGGCGACGGTTGAGGTGGCTTCCTTGCATCCTACGGTTCCCGTTATTGATCGGACGGAGCCTGCCGTTTACCACGACCTCCCCAAAGGTGCAGCCGTCAGCCAGAAGGACTTCGAGGCGCTGCTAGGGCGCTTCGTCCCACCCAACCAGGAGACGCGCAAAGGCCAGTACACCTTCAACACGCCCATCGGCGATATGCACGAATCGTTCATCGGCCGGCAGTTTGCCGGTATGATGAAGAAGCAAATGGACAAAATGCTCGCGGGAAAAGAGGATACACCTATGGCGTTGCTCATCACAACTATGGCCCGCGAAATGCCGTTGCGTAGTATGCTCATGGGCAACACCCCCTTCACTCGTGAGATGTTGGATGCCTTGTTGCTCATGATGAACGGCCGGTTTTTCAAGGGCTTGTTCGCCCTCATGCGCGCCGTTTTGTCGAGACAAAATTAGCCCAAGAGTGAGTTGTATGTAGAATTGAGCGTAGACAGCACGGGCAAACAAAATCGGCGCGCCACTCTTGTGGCGCGCCGTGTGGTCACCAGTCGGGGCGAGAGGATTTGAACCTCCGACCTCACGGACCCAAACCGTGCGCGCTAACCAAACTGCGCTACGCCCCGAATGCTTGAGTTATACCCGATTTGGCGCTTTCGTCAAGGCCGGTTTCACCTATCAAGGCACCCAAGAGAGGCGCTGGTTCTCCCATCCCGGCAATGACGGCCCCAGGTCGAGGATACGCTGCACGTTCTGTCCGTTGAGTTGCATCACGTAGATGGCCCAGTTGCCGCCACGGTTGCTGACGAAGCCCAACCATCCACCGTCGGGCGACCAGACCGGCAGCCCTTCGTCCGAGGGGTCGAACGTCAATTGTTCCACGCCGCCATCCGGGCTGAGCAGGATGATGTCCCAGTTGCCGGTGACGTTGGTCATGTACGCCAGCATGTTGCCTCCCGGTGCCCAACTGACGGCGCTGTCATTCTGGCTGCCGGTAAGCCGCGTGCCCGGTTGATCGTCGTCGGGATTGTCGAGGATGATGCCGCACAGGCCGGAAGCGTCGCAGCCGGTATAGGCCAGCAAGCCCGATGCGCCCCAGGCAGGCGCCCATCCATTGGCGATACGGCGCGGTTCACCGGTGCCGTCGGTGTTGGCGATGTAGATCGACCACACGCCTCCGGTAGAAGTGGCGTAAGCCACGCGGCGACTATCGGGCGACAGCGTGGGCCATGCTTGTCCCGCCGCCGGGAGCAGTTGCAGCGGAATCCCTTCTTCTGGCAGCACCATCTTGACCCCGCCGGCAGCCCGGTCACGGTATGCCATACGCCCTGTCCCCAACTCCCACCAGGGCTGGTCGGCGCCGATAGCGGCGCGTAAGATGCGTCCATCGGCGTAGAGCGCGTAGAGATCGTAGCCGCCGCTGGTGCTGTTGTAGACGGGATAGGCCAACCGTCCAAACGTAAAGCCGGGTATGGGTTGCGGGGTCAGGTGTGGCATCATCCCATCCAGGGGGACCGGTGTGGCGATGAGACAGACTTGCGCCGCGTCCGCGCGCTTTTGGTCGATCAGGGGATCTGCATATAGCCGCTGCGCCTGCGCATACTGGAGTTCCGCCGGGCACATCTCGCCCTGCGCAGCGAAGTAATCGGCGTACGCTAAATAGGCCCGGTAGACGCGCTGTGCCACATCCCTGTAACCGGGATTGGCGGCGTAGAGCGCTTCGAATCGCTCGATGGCCAGTTCCCAATCCACGCCCCAATAATTGAGCGCGTCCAGGTAGCGCGCCGCCAGGTTGCGTTGATTGACCACGTTCGCATCCAGAGGACGCAGGGCGATGGCCTGATCCAGATAGGAGATGCCCACCTCGAGCGCCGCCTCTTCCAGGAACGCATTCCCGGCGTTGTACAAGCTGGTGAAGAGCATCTCTTCGACGGCATCGCGTTCGTAGTCGGGATCGAGGGCGCGCAGTTGGGTCAGCGTGCGCGCCGTCGCCACCCAATCACTGGCCTTGAATGTGGCGTGGGCCTGCTCAAGGAGTTGTTCTGCCAGCGAGATGATGACTTCGAGGGTAGGCGTGGGTTTGAACGCCAGACGCGCGCGCGCCTCGGTGAGACCCTGTTGCGCCAGGGTGTGCTGCGGGTCGAGTTGCAGCACGTACTGGAACTCTGCCACTGCGCGCTCGAAACGTCCCTCGTTGAGCGCCTCGAGCCCGGCAGTGTAGTGTTCCTGCACGACATGTAGCCGCGCCGTCTGCCGGTCGCGTTCGCCGTAGTACACACCTGCATACGCTGCCGCCGCTATCACGCCGATGAAGAACACTAAAGCCAGTAGGATGACGAGCAGCCGTTTCCACAGGTCGGGCGTGAACCGCAGGTTAAGACGTGGTTTCTCTTGCTGTGGAGGGCGCGGTCTCTCCTGCGCTGTGGGTTGTGGGGGCTTTTGCTTAATTGGACGCGGCGTCTCCTGTTTGGCGCGCGGAGCTGGTACCTGTTGCGCAGGGTGCGGTGATGGTTGCCGCTCACGTTTTTCGAAACGCGGCAAGGCGGGCAGCGTGAAACGTAGCGGTTTACGGCGACCGGGTTTCTTTTCCGGGATCAGGGTGTAGCCGCAGTTGGGACACAATAGCCCCACCGTCTCGGGCAGTTCGTAGCCGCAGTTTTTACAGTGTGCCATACCCTAAGACTTAGAACCTGTCCTTAATTTGACCATTGACGCACCCAAAACACTCGTAACCATAATTTTCGGATAGAGACTTAATCCCAGTGGAATTCTTCGAGAGATGATCCACCGATGAACTCGCGTAGCAAAGAGTTTTCTGGTACTTGAGTTGGTGGCGCGGGAAGGAACCATTGCAGGAACGCGAGTAGCCGCTTCGCCTCAACCCATTGCCGTGAATCGCGCTCGACCTGAAGCAACAGCGGTTCGGCGAGCGGTTTGAGAACAGAAAGCTCGTACACCAGTGCCGAGTTGAACATCACGTCGGCGTTTTCCTGGTAGGGGAAGATGTGGCGCTTTTCGCCCCGGCGCACGCTTTCCCAGCGGCCTATGGTTTCCGCCGCGCTGTAACCGCGTGTGCGCGCGTCGCGGGTAATACGCCGGATCAGGCGGCTGTCAGTCGTCGGCACGCGATTATGGCGATCCAGGTTGAGTTGCGTCAGTGCTGAGACGTAGATGTGGTACAGCGTCTCCTTCGGGAGCGCATAAACCAGTTTAGGGTTAAGGCCGTGGATGCCTTCTACAATAATGACGTGTCCCGCGTCGCGATCCGGTCGCAATTGCACAGTACGCCCCACTTCGCGCTGGCCGGTGAAGAAGTTGAAATGGGGTAGTTGGACGACGTCGCCCCGTAAAAGTCCCTGGAGATCGACGTTGAAGCGATCTATGTCCACGGCTTCGAGGGCCTCAAAATCGTATTCGCCGTTCTCGTCGAGCGGGGTATCCTCGCGGTTGACGAAATAGCTGTCCAATTCCAATGCGAAGGGCCGCAGCCCATGCGCCAGCAACTGCACCCCCAGTCGCTTGGAAAACGTTGTCTTGCCCGACGACGATGGCCCGGCCACCAGCACGACGCGCACATGCTCGCGTCGTTCCCATATCTGGTGCGCGATGTCGGCGATGCGCTGCTCGTGGAGCGCCTCGGAGACCAGGATCGTGGTGCGCAACTCTTCGCGAGAGATAATGGCATTCAGTTCGCCCACACTTTCAGCCCCCAGCAACCGCAACCAGCGACCATAGTCACGGAACACGGTCAGCAGTTGGGGGTCGCGTTCAACAGGTTGCAGTTCTCTAGGTTGGTGCCGACGAGGAAATTGCAGGATGAACCCGTCTTCCCAGGGCAGGAGTTTGAAGTACTCCAGATAACCGGTAGAAGGCACCATGTAGCCGTGGAAATAGTCTTGGTATTCGTCCAGGATGTACCATTGCAGGTAGGTTTTTTTGTTGCGCTCTCGTCCCTGGAATAGTTGCGCTTTGTCCATCTCGTTGCGACTCTGGAAAATGCGCAGTGCCTCTTCCAGTGGGATGCTTTGGCGTGCGATGGGGATGTCGGCTTCCACCATACGCTGCATCTCGGCGGAAAGGGCATCCAGTTCGGCAGGGGTGAGCGGTTCGCGGTTGCGCACCTCGCAGAAATACCCACCAAACGGCAGCGAGTGGTCGAAGAAAATCTCCACGCCGGGCAGAACGCGCCGTGCTGCCGCCATCATCAAAAACGAAAGGGAACGCCGGTAAATGCGCACCCCATCGGAGTGCGACAGGTCAATTGGTTCCACATCACAATCGCGCTTGAGAGGATAGGTCAACTCCCGCAGATGCCCGTTCACCAACGCGGCGATGAGCGGCGCAGGCGGCTCGGGAAACGCGACTTTGAGGAACGTTTCAACCGTTGCGCCCACCGGCCCTTCGAAGGTGCGGTTGTCGGGCAACGTGATGTGTACGGTGGTACGCGGCTGCGCCGGTCTCACCCCTGTCTCGGCCATAACACCTCCTGTTATGCTTTATCCAGCCGTGAGTATACCGGTTTCGGGCGTTTTGTAAAGGTAAGATGCCTCAATAGGGTGATTTTCGCCAGAATTTCCTCGAAAATACTTAGAAAAACCCTTGAAAAAGCGCCCTTATTGTGCTATTATAGGGCCTAGTTTAGGGAGTCTTACACAGCGAGCAAAAATGTATCCAGATAGCGAAATCCTTTTTCCACCTCGTTGCATTCAACAGTTGCGTGATCTTCGCGGCCCTCAGTGGCAGCATTTAATTGAAAGAGTGGCGTTTTTGCCACATCATCATGAAGAAGTGCTCGCTTTTGGCTTGATGATGATCAAGCTTGGCAGTTGTCTGACTTGCGACCTCGACAGTTATCGCGCCTCGCTGGGGTGCTGCACCTGCGCACGGCGTACGGTCAGCGGCTTCAAGGGCGATGATGATGCTTTGCTCGAGCTTTACGAACGTTCCCTCGCGGATGTGCAAGCCTATCTTAGCAAAGAGCAGCCGCTCTCGGTCGCGTTGCTGCTCGGAGAAAAAACGCCTTCGCCCGCAGACCGCTAATCCCTGTGATCTATGGTGCGCCGACTTTGGCCCATTCTGGCGTTGTTGATGGTCGCCGTGTTGATGACCGTTGCGGGGCTATTTCCCGATCCGCGCGCACGCCTGTTTTCCATCACCGGTGAGGAGCGCCTGCTCCCGCAACTGCGCGGCCTTGTGCAGTGGGCCTTCAGTTGGACCCGTCCCTTGCCCCGCACGGCTGCTGACGTCGCCGTCGCCCACACCGACCTGCCGCCTTTTGGTGTGAACACCTTCCTGGAACAAGAGGTCGAGCCGGAAAAGCGCGCCCAATCGCTCCTGATGATTGCCGAGGCGGGCTTTCATTGGATCCGGCAGCCGTTTCACTGGTACGACATCGAGATCCATGGCAAGGGCGATTTCGAGGACCGCCGCCACGAGCCGTATCGTTCGGCGTGGGACAAATACGACAATATTGTCGCACTGACCGAACAGTATGGATTGTCGATCATCGCGCGGTTGGACGCGCCGCCGGAGTGGAGCCGTCACGACGGCACCGCGCGCGGCGCGTTTGGCCCGCCGGACGACATCGTGGACTACGGCGATTTCGTCAGCATCGTGGCTGAACGGTATCGCGGTCGCATCCGCTTCTACCAAATCTGGAACGAGCCGAACATCTATCCCGAATGGGGCAATCAACCGGTCGATCCTGTCGCGTACACGGAACTGCTGTGCCTGGCTTACGCGCGCATCAAAGCCGTCGATCCGCAGGCTGTTGTGATCAGCGGTGCGATGGCCCCCACGGCGGAACTCGGCACGTGGAACCCGGCCTACGCGGGCAACAACCTGATGGACGTTGTCTTCTTACAGCGTATGTACGACGCGGGTGCAGGTGCTTGTTTTGACGTGATGGCGGTCAACAACTACATGCTCTGGTCTGGCCCCACCGACCGCCGGATGCGGCCCACGCAGGGCCAGGTGAACTTCTCGCGCCCGCTGTGGGTGCGCGACGTGATGGTCGCCAATGGCGATGCCCACAAGCCGATCTGGATCAGCGAGATGAACAGCAATGCCTCGCCTGAAGGTATCGATGCGCAGTTTGGCCGGGTGACGTTGGAGCAGCAAGCGCGCTATGCCCCGCTCGCTTACGAGCGCATCCAGCGTGAGTGGCCGTGGGCCGGCGTGACGACGATCTGGTTCTTCAAGCGCGCGTCGGATACGGAGCGCGACCAGCCATCCTATTACTTTCGTATGGTCGAGCCGGATTTCACGCCCATGCCGCTCTACGAGAGCCTCTCTACCTACCTTAACGCGCTGGAGCCGGTGCTCTACGTGGGCCATCACCAGGAGACGAGCTGGCAATTGCGCTACGAGGGCGCGTGGGACGACGTCGCCGATCCTGCCGCCGTGCTCGACCAATATCGCGCCACGACGACGCTCGGCGCAGCCGTCACCTTCACCTGGGAAGGCCGGTCGCTCACGCTGCTGCCTGGCCCGGCTGCGGGCGTGGTGCGTGTCACCGACAGCGCCGGCCGCAGCCGCGATCTTTCTCTGAGTGGTGAGCCGGTCATCCTCTCGCGCTACCTGCGTCCCCGGCGCGAAACCCTTACCCTTACCGCTCTCGAAGGCGTTGTCAGCCTTGACGCGCTGTCCGTGCGTTGACGCGCCTCAAATACGCGATGTGTGGTGTGTAGTGACGACTTCAGTCGTTTGGTGAAGCGACTAAAGTCGCTACTACGCTTTTTCCTTTGTGGAAAACTACGCTTCTGTGGTATTATTAGGGATGTGGAGTATGGGTTATGAGTTGCCGCGTTCGCAATTCACCTTTCACCATTTGTTATTCGCCATTCATTGATTGGAGGGAACCATGTCCAAATTCACCACGTACTTGAACACCAGGCCTGTTTTGGTCGCCGACGGCGCGATGGGGACGATGTTGCACAAGGCCGGCCTTCTTCTGGGCGTCGCTCCTGAACGTTGGAACGTCGAAAATCCCGATGCCGTGCGCGCGGTACACCAGGCTTATCTCGACGCCGGTGCGGACCTGATCTTAACCAATACGTTTGGCGGATCACCTGCGCGCCTGGAACGCGAAAACTTGCACGAACGAGCTTACGCGTTGAACCTGGCGGCAGCGCAACTCGTCAAGGAGGCTGTCGGCGACCGCGCCCTGGTCATCGGTGACATCGGTCCCACCGGGCAGATTCTGGAGCCGCTAGGGACGCTGTCTTACGCCGACGCGGTCGATGGGTTTGCCACCCAGTCCGCGGCGTTGGCCGAGGGTGGCGCCGACGCGATCCTCATCGAAACGATGAGCGATCTGGGTGAAGCGATTGCTGCCATTGAGGGCACGCGGCGCGTGACCGGTCTGCCGATCCTGGTGACGATGAGCTTCGACTCCAAGGGACGCACGATGATGGGCGTCAAGCCGGAGAAAGCCGCGCAAACGTTGTGGGACATGGGCGTCGCGGTCATCGGCGCGAACTGCGGGCGCACGTTGGATGAGACCTTGACCGCCATCAACAAGATGCGCGCCGCGGTTCCCAAGGCTGTCTTGATGGCGAAACCTAACGCTGGCCTGCCGCATGTGGAGGGCGGGGAGCTAGTCTACGAGGTTTCACCCGATATTATGGCCGATTACGCGCGGCAGTTCGTGGCCGAAGCCGGTGTCAAGATTTTTGGCGGTTGTTGCGGCAGCACGCCGCCGCACATCCGTGCGGTAGCTGCGGCGCTGAAAGACTTCTGAATATGCTTTTTAGGACGCACTTTTTAAGTGCGTCCTGATTTTGTGGTCATTGCCTTTCACCTCTTGCAGCCGTTGCGCATCGTGCTATAATAAAGATGATTATTTCTCTAATTCCAAGTAAGGAGGTCAAACAATGCGTTACGAAATTCAAGGGACGGTATTCCCCACGCTGGAAGTTTACCTGAGCCAGGGCGAATCGATGTATACCGAGTCCGGCGGCATGGCCTGGATGAAGGGTAACATCGAGATGAAAACCAATACCAGGGGTGGATTGATGAAAGGCTTGGGCCGCGCGTTGGCAGGTGAGTCGCTCTTTATGACGACCTACACCAGCCAGGACCCCGAAGCAATGATCGTCTTCACGCCCGAAGCGCCTGGCAAAATCGTTGACGTGCGTCTTGAAGCCGGTCAGAGCCTCATCTGCCAGAAGGATGCTTTTATGTGTGCGGAGGAAACGGTCGAGATGAAGATTCACTTCCGCAAAAAGCTTGGTGCCGGCTTGTTTGGCGGCGAGGGTTTTATTCTGCAACAGATCAGCGGCCCTGGCTATGCGTTCCTGGAAATTCCCGGTGGGGTGCGCGAGTATGCGCTGCAAGCCGGTGAAACACTGAAGGTTGATCCAGGTCACATCGCGTTCTTCGAGCCGAGCGTACATTACGACATCACTGCGGTCAAGGGCATTACCAACGTGTTGTTCAGTGGTGAAGGACTGTTCCTGGCCACGTTGACCGGTCCTGGTCGTGTCTGGCTGGAAACCCTGCCACTCTCCAACCTGGCTGCCAAGCTGGCGAAGTATATACCTGCTAAAAGTAGCTAACCTACGACATTGAGCTAAGGTCGCCTTCTGGGAAGATCATGGTTGCTTTATAGTGCAACGCCCTGATCAGGGCGTTGCACTTCTTCACCAGGCGTCGCCTTCGACGTTCATGCACCTTAAAATCTTGAACCTGGGGTAGCCCCTTCGTAACAGAATGGACTCCCGGTCCGTTATCGCCAAGTCATTTTATTTTTTATCGTTGGGGATGGCGGACATTGAGCAACTGATAAGGAGTAGAAATTATGGTTAAGATTATTGGTGATACCACCTCTGGTTTACCTGAAACGTATGCCCAACAGTATGACATTCCAATCATTCCCCAGGTTATCAATATCGACGGCGTGTCCTACCTGGAAGGCATTGATATTGATTACGACACCTTTCTAGCCAGGCTCAAAACAGCCCGCGAGCTTCCCAAAACCGCTGCGCCATACCCGGAACGCTTCGTTGAGGCGTTCCAGCGGTTTGCCCCCAGCAAGGAATCCATCCTGTGCATCTTGCCCTCAGCCATGGTCAGTGGGACTGTGCGTTCAGCGACGGTTGCCCTGCAGATGGCTGTCGAACAAGGGCTGCCCAATCTGGATGTCCGGATCATCGACACGCAGCTTATTGCCAGCCCCGTGGCGACCTTACTCAAGCTGGCTGCGGAGTGGGCCGCGGCGGGTCTGGATGCCGACACCATCGAGACGCGCGTGCGCACGATGGCCCGGCGTGGCAAGATTTACTTCTCGGTGGCGACGCTAAAGTACCTGGCTATGGGCGGGCGCATTGGGGGGGCAGCCGCGCTGGTGGGCAGCGCGCTGCAGGTGAAACCCGTGCTGACGTTCAGGGACGGTCAGATCGAGGCATTCGAAAAAATACGCACCCACAAACGCGCCGTGGATCGTCTCAAGGAGTTGGTGATGACCCAGTTTTCCCAGGATGGTGACGGGTTCTTGAGCATCATGCACGCCGACGTCGCCGATGAGGCGCAAGACTTGGCCGACGAGATGCGCGCCAGGCTGGGCCTTTCTGAGGTCCCAATTGTGGCCGTGCCGCCGGCCATCGTTACACACGGTGGCCCGGGCGTTTTGGGTGTAGGATTCTTTACTGACGAGCAGAGGAAAATCAATTCATGAATATTCGTATCCTGGATACTGCGAACCGCCGCGATGTGCGGCGGTTCGTCGAATTTCCGTTCAACCTCTACGAAGATTGTCCGCAATGGATGCCGCCGCTGGTGTCGAGCGTCAAAGCGACGATGAACCGGCGGCGATATCCATTCTACCAACATTCGTCCGCCGATTTCTTCCTGGCTGAGGATCATGGCGATGTTGTAGGGCGCATCACTGTATTGGAGAACCGCCGCTACAACGACTATAATCAGCGCAAGGCTGCGTTCTTTTACTATTTCGACGTGATCGATGATGTGGATGTGGCGCGGGCGCTCTTCGATGCCGCTGCTGACTGGGCCGCGCGGCGCGGCCTTACGATGTTGTACGGGCCGAAAGGTTTTTTGCGTGCGGATGCGCCGGGCATTTTGATCGAGGGCTTCGAACATCGCGCCGCACTGAGTATGCCGTACAACTACGCCTATTATCCGCGTCTGATGGAGGCCGCTGGCTTTGAAAAAGAGATCGACTATCTCTCCGGCTACGTCGCGCGTGGCCAAGACCTCGATAAACGCTTCTACGCGCTGGCAGACAAAATCAAGGAGCGGCGCGGGTTCTCGGTGAAAACCTTCAAAAGCAAGCGTGAGTTGCGCGCGTGGGTTCCCAAAATCCAGCAGGTCAACAACGAAGCTTTTACCGAAGTGTGGGGTTATTATCCCATAGATGACGCCGAAGTGCAGATGATCGCCAAACAGATGTTATCTGTTGCCGATCCACGCTTGATGAAGATCGTAATGAAAGAGGATGACATTGCCGGTTTTGCCTTCGTCTTCCCGGACATCTCCGACGCGCTTAAGCAGACGCGCGGGCGCTTGTGGCCTTTTGGTTGGATCCGCGTTTTGAGGGCGTTGAAAACCACCCGCCGGATGAGTGGGAACGGCGTGGGCTTGCTGCCGGAATATCAGGGTATGGGCGGCAGCACACTGCTCTACGTTGAATTCGCCAAGACGTTGAAAGCCTCCAAAGCTACGCATTGCGACCTGGCACAGGCGATGGAGACCAACGTCAAGAGCTTGGGCGATATGAACGCCGTCGGCGCACAGTGGTACAAACGCCACCGGGTCTACCGGCGCGCCATATAAGTCCAGGAAGGTTGCGCCGGATCACGATTCGGCGCTGCGGGGAGCGGATTGTAATCCGCCTTAAGCATTGAAGTAAGGTCATTTTCGAAGAGGTGTTCGATGAGCTATTTTCGCAAGAAGGGACTTACGCGCGTCGATCAACAATTCCTGGCGGGAGGGTCGTTCCTGAATTGGCTGCATCTCGTCGCTGCTCACGGCGGCGTCGATTGGCGTTACTGGATCAGAAGCCTGTACGTTTCCATCGTGGCGCTGCTGAACACACCGTTTCGCGCCTACGAGAACGCTAAATTCGGCGCGCGCATTGCCGCAACGCCGATCCGCGAAGCGCCGATTTTCATCCTGGGCCACTGGCGCAGCGGCACCACCCACGTGATGCGTCTGATGGCGCGGGATCCGGTCTTTGCCGTCGTCACTTTCGTTCACACGATGATTCCCGGGCTATACTTGAGCAGTCCCCTATTCCGTAAACTTCTGGTCAGCAGCCTGCCCAAAGTCCGCCCGATGGACAACGTCACCGTCGCACCGGATGCCGCCGAAGAGGAAGAATACGCGCTGGGAAACCTCGGCCCGTATTCGTTCTATCACGCACTTTCCTTTCCCAAAAAGATGCGCGAAATTTTCGACAAATACGTGCTCTTCGAGGGCGTAGAGCGTAAGGTCATCGAGCAATGGAAGGCCATCTATTTTCACTTCCTCAAAAAGGTGACCTTCTCTTCAGGGGGCAAACGGCTGCTCCTCAAAAATCCGGCCAACACAGGCCGCATCCCCACCTTGTTGGAGATGTTCCCCGACGCGAAGTTCATCCACGTCTATCGCAATCCTTATGTGGTTTACAGCTCGACGATGCACTGGCTGGACAAGGAGCTTGTGCCGACGGCATTGCAGGACGTCGACGAGGAGACGCTGCGCGAGCACGCGCTGCGCAACTACGAGAAGCTGATGCTGCACTATGAAACCGACAAGGCGCTGATCCCTGCAGGCAACCTCGTCGAAGTGCGTTTCGAGGATTTCGAGATCAACCCGCTCGGTGAGATGATGCGCATCTACCAGGGGCTAGGATTGGCGCTCACCCCTGAGGTGCAAGCGCAGATGCAGCAGTATCTCCAGACGGTGAAGGGGTATAAGAAGAACGTCTACCGTCTGGACCGCCGCACCCGGCGAGAACTGGCCCGGCGGTGGGGCTTTATGATCCGGCGCGGGCATTATGAGCCGCCGAGTGTATAAGCATTCAGCCGTCAGTTTTCAGCTATCAGCCATTTTGTAAGGGGTAGATTATGATGGATACACCTATAACGCAGAAGGAACTCCCGTGGTTGACCAAAGTCATTTATGGCACCGGCGACTGGGGCATGGCGACTTTCAACACGCTCCGGCAGATTTTCTACGCCATCTTTCTAACGGATGTGGTGGGGCTTGAGCCGCGTCTGGCCTCTTTCGCTGTGTTGATCGGCGTGCTCTGGGACGCGGTCAACGATCCGCTGGTCGGCGTGCTCAGCGACAAAGTGCGCAGCAAGTGGGGTCGTCGCCGGCCTTTCCTCCTTTTCTTCGCTGTGCCTTATGGGTTGGCGTTCCTGGCATTGTGGTGGGCGCCACCGTGGGAGAACCAAATTCTGCTGATGATCCACGTGATGCTGGCCTATGCGCTCAGCGACACCTTCCAGACGTTCGTGATCGTGCCTTTCCACGCGCTTACGCCCGAAATCACTACCGACTACGACGAGCGTACCTCGCTGGCGGGCTACCGTATGTTCTTCAACTTCATCGCTTCCATCGTCACCGCCGTGGCTGCGCCGATGATCGTGAATGCGTCGCTGGCCGGTGGTGGCACGCAGCAGCAGGGATATGTGATCGTCGCTGCACTCTTTGGCGGATCTTCCATCATTCCCTACCTGCTGATCTTCTTCGCTGTGCGTGAGAAGTCGAACACGGAGCGTCCACCGGAAATGGCTTCTTTCGCCGACACGCTGCGCACGGCCTGGCAGAACATCCCCTTCCGGTACGCCACCGCGCTCTATATGCTCAACTGGGTGACTTTCGACCTGATTGGTGTGGCGCTGCCATACTTTCTGGCCTACTGGATCGCGCAGGGCAACCTGCTGGCGAACGTGCCGGGGATCGGGATGCCCATCGAATCGGTGGTGTTGGGCGCGATGCTGCTCACCGCCGTCATCGTGCTGCCCTTCTGGACCTGGCTTTCGCACCGGCTGAGCAAGCGCGTCGCTTACATCATTGCGATTGCGTTTTGGGTGGTGCTGCTCCTGACGTTGAACTTCGTGCCGCCCCTGCACTACACGCTGGTGGTCATTATGGCCGTGTTGATCGGCATCAGTGTCTCGGCGGCCCACGTGTTGCCCGAAGCCATCTTCCCCGATGTGATTGACTGGGACGAGTTACGCACCGGTGAGCGGCATGAGGGCATCTACTACGGGGCCAAGAATTTCATCCGCAAGTTGACCACGGCAATTGCCATCTTCACCGCCTTGCAGGTGTTGGGTTGGCTCGGGTATCAGACGCCACCGGCCGGCGCAACGCAGTTCAACCAGCCGGATTCCGCGATCTGGGGGATTCGGCTGCTTACCGGTCCGGTGGGTGCACTGCTTCTGAGTGCGGTCTTGGTCGTGGCGTGGTTCTATCCGCTGGATCGCCAACGCCACAAGCGCGTCTTACGGCTGCTGGCGCGGCGTCAGGCGCGCGAGGCCCGGCGACGGGCGGCGGCGGGTGTGCCGGTATCACCCACGCTCGATTAGGGTGACTGCTATTTCTAACCGTATCGAAAATGGTATATAATGTAAGCATTAATTCTTGGCACATAACGGATATGAGGACTACATCATGCAATCATCCATCAATCGTCGTCAATTTTTGAAACTGGGTGCTGCTGCATTGACATGGGCATTGTGGCCCAAAATGTCTGTGCTGGCAAGTTCGTTCGAGTTGGACTCGATGCCGGAATTTTTGCCGCCGCCGACATCCTGGGGGCGGATCATCAACACACGACAAGCTGTCCGTCGCTCGCCCTCACCCACCGCCGAACTCGTGGCATGGAAAGAGCGCGACGAGGTAATCCCATTGAAGGCCACGCTACTAGGCGAAGCGCCATGGCCGAGCAATCCGGTGTGGTATTTCACCGATGGGGGTTTTATCCATAGTGGTTATGTTCATCCCTCGGAGAACCTCCTCCAAACGGACATTGTAACCAACGTGGCTCCGCCCGGCTTCTGGGCCGAAGTAACCGTGCCGGTGGCGATCAGCCGCTCTGCGCCAAATTCGCCCTATGCCGGACGCCGGCTCTACTATGAGACCACGTACCGCGTCGTCAACGCCGTGCAAGACGAGCAGGGTGAATGGTGGTACCAACTCCAGGAGGGTTTGGCCTGGGCGCCCGGTCCTTTTGCCCCGGCAGCGATGCTGAGTCCCATTACCCGCGAAGACCTGGCGCCGATCTCGTTTGGGCATCCCGATAAATGGCTCCAGATCGATATCAGTGACCAAATGCTGACGTGTTTTGAGGGACAGACGCCGGTTTTTTCTACGCCAGTGGCCTCCGGTCTGTGGAATACGGCGACGCCGCTCGGTGAGTTCCGCATCCTCTACCAACGGCACGCGCAGCGGATGATCGGCGCCGATTATGATCTGGTCGGGGTGGCGTTCCCTACGTATTTCACCAATTCGGGCGTCGCCATCCACGGGACCTACTGGCACAATGACTACGGACGCCGTCACAGTCACGGCTGCCTCAACGTGCCCAGCCGTGCCGCGCGCTGGGTCTTCCGTTGGGTGGAGCCTTACGTTCCCTACGAACTGTATACCTATCGCTCGACGCCTGAAGAAGGGACGCGTGTCGTCGTGGTTGCGTAAATGCAGAAATATAGAAAGGGTGTTTTGGGGGGGGGGGGGGGCGCGCGCCCCCGCCCACCAAAACACCCTTTTAATCCACCGCTTTAGCGGTCTATTTGCTAGGGGGCAAAATATGTCAGAAGAGCTTGAAATCGTTGAAATGAAAGAAGAGATTATCGAGCAGAAGACGCCGGATCCGCGCGTCGCGCAGCTTGAGGCATTGAACAAGCAGGCGCGTGAGCATCTGGCGGCGAATGACTGGGAACCGGCGCTCGCTCTGTACCGGCAGGCGCTTGCACTGGCGGAAGAGGCCGGCGACCAACCCAATAAAGCCGAGGCGTTGAACAATATCGCCAGCGTCTACCTGGCGCAGAAAGAGTGGGCGCAGGCGCTCGAAACGCTCGAACCGGCGCGCGACTTGCTGCGCGAAGCCGGTGACCAGGAGGGCGAGGCGACCACACTCAATAACATCGGATCGGCCTACAACGGGCTAGGCGACTGGGCGCAGGCCCTGGCAGTCTACGAAGAGGCGTTGGCCATCCGCGAAGCGCAGGGCGATTTAGAAGGTCAGGCGAAGACGGTACGCAACCTGGCGATCATCTACGCGCAGCACGGCAACCGCGCCAAGGCCAAAACCTACCTCAACAAAGCGATGCAGCTCGCCAAAAAGGCCAATTCCCGCGAGTTGGTCGGCATCATCCGCGCAACACTCTCACAACTACCGAGGTTCAAGCGGTAAACCTCGTAACCGTGCTTCCCGACCCCGGGACGGGGCCGGGAAGCACATTTGCAGCTCAAGCCAACGCCGGATGGCGCGGCGCGGGCATACAGATGATTTCCGCGAATTCCAGATCGAAGAATGTCTGCGCGTGCGTGGGGTAGAGGATCACTGCCGTATCCGCACCCCGGCCCGTTCCGGCAATCGCCAGCACCGGTTTGTTCTCCGGGACCAATCCCGCGTCGGCGGCCATCAACGCGATTTCGGCGACGACCTTCATGCCCTGCCCGAAAATCCGCAGCGTAAAGGCGATGATTTCCTCGACCTCGTAAGTCCCCATCTTTTTGCGCACCGCGCGCCCCACGCCGCCGAAAGCGTGCGTCGTCGTGAGAATGTGGACGCCCGTGCGGGTCAATGCGGCGGCGTTTTCCGGGACCAGCTCTTGCTTGTGGGGGGCGGCGAATCCCGTGGAGTGCGTCACCGCGACCACCGTGAATCCGACGAAGATTTCGGCCGCACGGACGGCGGTTGCACCGCCCGTGGTGGCGACCAGCACGGTATCGATCCCCAGAGTTTGTGCACGCTCGTGGGCGACGGCCAGCGTGCGCTCGGTGTTCCCTGGCCCAGGCTTGGCGAAATAAACGGTCTGTGCGATACATTCTGTCATGATGACCTCCTTGTGACTATGACAATCGTCAGTGGTGTTATTTGACAAGTATCCTAGAATCACTATAATTTTTCTATTATACACACGCTGTTCTCAGATCCAAACCAGCTCCGGGAAACTTTGTGCGAAAGGAGGGTGTGCTCGGAGGGATGATTTTTTGAGGCAAGTGTGCATCTCAAATGTCCCAATCACATAGTTAATTTAAGGAGGAGAACGATGAAACGCAAGTCTCTGTTTTACGTTGTAATGTCCCTCTTCACCCTGCTCAGCTTGGGGTTGTCGGCTTGTCAAACACCCGCCCCGACTGCAGCACCCCCTGTCACACAGCCGACGGCCACCACACCTCCCAAAGCGGCTTTTGAGCCGATGTCGGTGGCAGCTCCAGATTGCGATTACGGCGGCAAGATCAAGGAAATCGTGGCAGTGGACGAGCTGACGGTGCGCTTTAGCCTCTGCAAGCCCGATCCGGCGTTCATGGCGAAAGTGGCCTTCATCCCCTTCAACATCCAGCCCAAAGAGTGGATCGAGCAGAATGGCGGCGCGGGTGAACTGCTGTCGAAGCCCATCGGCACCGGCCCGTTCGTGCTGGAAAGCTGGAATCGCGGCGACAGCATCATCATGAAGCGCAACGACAACTACTGGGGGACCAAGCCATTGGTCGAAACCCTCGTCTTCCGCTGGGCCACCGAGGGTGCGGCGCGGCTCTTGGAGCTACAATCCGGCACCGTGGACTACATTACTTTGCTCAGCCCGGACGATTACGAAAAGGTTGAGAGCGATGCGAATTTGCAACTGCTGCGTGCAGAAATCCCCAATATCTTCTATGTGGGGATGACCAACACGTTCGAGCCGTTCAACAACGTGAAAGTACGGCAGGCCATTGCGATGGGCATCGACCGCGCACGCATCGTGGACAACTTCTACGCAGAAGGCTCCGAAGTGGCGTCGCACTTCACGCCTTGCACGATCCCCAACGGTTGTGATGGCGATGCCTGGTACGATTTCGATATCGCGGGGGCCAAGGCCCTGCTGGCGGATGCCGGTTTCCCCGATGGATTCGAGACCAAAATCTACTATCGTGACGTTTTCCGCGCCTATCTCCCCGAACCGGGCCTGGTGGCGGTTGAGATCCAAACCCAACTGAAGCAGAACCTGGGTATCGAAGCCGAAGTCGTGGTGATGGAATCCGGTGAGTTCATCGATGAGTCTTCAAGCGGGCGGCTGGATGGCCTGTACCTGCTTGGGTGGGGCGCAGACTACCCGCACGTGACCAACTTCCTCGATTTCCATTTCAGCAAGGAAAACCCGCAGTTTGGCGACCCGCACCCGACGATCTATGAGGCGCTGGAAAAGGGTGCGCAGATTGGCGATCCCGATCAGGCAGTAGGAATCTATACGGAAGCCAACAATGCTATCCGCGAACTGGTGCCGATGGTGCCGATCGCTCACGGCGCTTCAGCCAATGCCGCGCTCAAGACTTTGCAAAACGCCCATGTGCCGCCGTTCCGCTCGCCGAAATTCCAGATCATGAACCCCGGCAAGGACACGATCGTCTTCATGCAGAACGCCGAGCCGATCAGCCTCTTCTGCGCCGACGAGACCGACGGTGAATCGCTGGCGGCTTGCGAGCAGATTCTGGAACCGCTGTTTGACTATGCCGAGGACTCCGGTGAGGTCATCCCCGCCCTGGCGACCTCCTGCGAACCCAACGCCGACCTGACCGAGTGGGTGTGCAAGCTGCGCGCGGGCGTCAAGTTCCACGATGGCTCGGACTTCGACGCCAACGATGTGATTGCCTCGTGGGCTGCGGGCATCGACGCCTCCAATCCCAACCACAAGGGCAATACCGGTGCGTTCGAGTACTACAGCTATCTGTGGGATGGGTTGATGAACGCGGGCGAGTAACCGTGTTCGGATAGGCCCACCAACGTGACCCGTAATACGTAAGATGTGAAACGTGAAACGTGTGCCTGCTGTAAATCAGAGCATCACGTTTCACGTTTCACGTGTCATATAGGGGCGGCAGCTTTCACGAAAGGCTCAGAGTATGTTCCAATACGTTATCCGCAGGCTTCTATTAGCGATTCCGGTCTTATTCGGCATTCTTCTGGTGACGTTTATCCTGGCGCGGTTGATTCCGGGCGATCCGTGCAAGGCCATCCTGGGCGAGAAAGCCACCCAGGATGTGTGCGAGCGCTTTATCCGCGAACGTGGCCTGGACAAACCGATCCACGTGCAGCTCGGCATCTACATCCGTGATGTGGCGCGCGGCGATTTTGGCAACTCGATTCGCTACAGCCGCCCCGTGAGTATCATCCTCATAGAGCGTCTCCCTTTGACGGTGGAACTAGGGTTTATCGCTACTTTGCTCGCAGCCTTGATTGGCATTCCGATGGGCATTATTTCCGCCGTGTACAGCAACTCTCTTGCGGACGTGATTACGATGGTGACGGCTAACATTGGCGTTTCGATGCCCGTCTATTGGCTAGGGCTGATGCTGGCTTACGTGTTTGCCTTGTTGCTCAAGGACACCCCTTTGTGGTTGCCGCCTTCGGGCCGCTTGACCGCCGGTTTGGCTTCTGTCCCGTTCTACCAGGTTTACAATTTGAACGCCGGTGCTCCTGAATCGTTCCGCTTCCACGTCTACGAATTTATCGGCAATATGTACGTGATCAACTCTCTCATCACGGGTAACTGGAAGATATTGTGGGATGCGATCCAACATCTGATTCTGCCTTCCGTGGCGCTGTGTACGATTCCGATGTCCATCATCGCGCGGATGACGCGGTCGAGTATGTTGGAAGTGCTGGGGCTGGATTACATCCGCACGGCGCGCGCCAAGGGCATGCCCAAATCCAAGGTCGTGCTCAAACATGCCTTCCGCAACGCAATGTTGCCGGTGTTCACCATCATCGGCCTGCAACTGGGGACGATCTTTGCCGGCGCGGTGCTCACCGAAACGATCTTCGGGTTAGCCGGGGTCGGGCGGATGCTGTTCGAGGCGATTACCGCGCGTGACTATCCCATCGTGCAAGCGTTCACACTGGTGATCGCCATCGGCTACGTCGGCATGAACTTGTTGGTCGACGTCTCCTACGTCTTTATCGACCCCCGGATCAAACTGAAGTGACGAGGCCCACGACGATGTCTACCAATCCTGAATCACCCTCTCAACCGCCATCGCGGGAAGATATGGCACGTTCCGCTGAGAAAAGCGCTGCCCTGAACCAAAGCTTTCAAGATTATCGCGCCAACAGTCTGTGGCGGTTGATGCTGCGTCGTATCCTGCGGCAGCGTTCGTCCATCATCGGCGGGATCATCCTGGGGATGTTGATTCTGGTTGCGGTCTTCGCCCCGGTCATCGCGCCTTATGACCCGGAAGAGGTGCTCATCGGGATCGAGCCGGTGCGCAAACGCCAGGCCCCGTGCATCCACTTACTCGGCTGTCCCACCGACCAGCCGCAGCACTGGATGGGCATTGATGGCAACGTGCGCGATCAATTGAGCCGCGTTATCTACGGGACGCGCGTCTCGCTCTTCATTGGCTTCTCGACCATTGGCTTTGCGATTATCCTGGGGACCGTGCTCGGCGCGGTTTCCGGGTATGCCGGCGGGGCGGTAGATAACGTCATCATGCGGTTGATGGACGTGTTGATGGCGTTCCCCTCGCTGCTGCTGGCGATTGCGATCGTCAACGTGTTGGGGCGGGGCTTGCAAAACGCCCTGTTAGCGATTGCGATTGTCAACGTACCGATTTACGCGCGTGTGGTGCGTGCCAGCGTTTTATCGATCAAGGAGCAGGACTTCGTCGAGGCGTCGCGCGCGCTGGGGGCAGGTCCGCTGTGGATTTTGTTCGTGCGCATCCTGCCCAACGCGCTCTCGCCGCTGATCGTGCAGGGCACGCTTGGCATCGCCGGAGCGATCCTCGAAGCGGCGGCCCTTTCTTTCCTGGGTTTAGGCGCGCAACCACCGACACCGGAATGGGGATCGATGCTCGGGTCGGAGCGCAACCAGGTGTTTACCGCGCCGCATCTGGTGTTCTATCCGGGAGCGGCAATTATGATCACCGTGTTGGCCTTCAATCTGCTCGGCGATGGGCTGCGCGATGCGCTGGACCCGCGCTTGAATTTCAACAAGGCGGAGCAGGTCGTATAGTTTAGGGTCATGCAGTCGGATAGTCGCGTGGTCAAGCTTGGATAAGACACAGGATATGCGGTTTTAGGCGCGATTCACAGCTAAAAACGGGGCCTCAACAGGCCCCGTTTTCTTATGGCGCAGCATCTTATTTCCAATCGACTTGCTGGAACTCGTTATTGACCACTTGGTAAATCCAAATCTGCGGCTCGGCGAGATCGCCGCTGGCTTGATAGCGCAGGTTGTTAAGCAATGTGGGTACGTTTTCCCTGCGTAGCGCGTCGGCGATTTGGGGCGCATTGAAGCCGTTGGCCTTGCGTACACCCTCGGCCAAAACCTGCATTGCTACGTAACCGTTGACCGAGTACGTGTCGGGGTTGCGAAATTCCACCACCTGATACGCTTCGAACCACTTGGCATCCGCCACATAACGCGGGCTAGGCGCGAAGGCGCTGACGTACATCCCCTCTGCGGTCCCGTCCGCGTCATCGATGGAGGCCGCCAGGAAGACGCCATCGCTGCCCAACATCGGGACGGTCACGCCGGCCTTGACCAGTTCGTAGCGCAAGAACGGCGCTTCGATCTCGTACCCGGCGTAGAAGATGGCATCAGGGTTGGCCGTTTGGATCTGCTGAACTTCGGTCTCGTACTGGCCCTGGCCTTCTTCGACTTCGATGCGCGTGACAGCTTGCGCGCCGCGGGCCTCCAATTCGCTGATGAGCGCCGCGGCCAATCCTTGCCCATACTCGGTGTTGTTGAACACCACCGCAACACGCGTCGCCTTGAGGTATTCGGTCAAAAAGCGTGCGTCTACAGCCGCCTGCACGTCGTCGCTGGCGTTGACGCGGAAGAAGTTGGTGTAGCCTCGCTGGCTGAGGCTCTGCTCCGAGGCCGTCGGCGTAATGACGATCAATGGCAGGTCTTTGTATAGCTCCATCGCCGCCAACGTCTGCCCGCTGTTGAGGTGGCCGATCACGGCAATCACCCGCTCGCCTCTGTTGAGCGCGTCCTGAATCTCCGCCACCTGCTCGACGGCCACGTCACTGTCGGATTCGTCGTCCAGCGGGCGGACGACGACGCGGTAGCCCGACAGGCCACCACTGCGGTTGATCTGCTCCGCCGCCAAGCGCACGCCGCCCAGCACGGTCTGCCCGCCATTGGCCTGGAATCCGCTGAGCGGGACGGCCACGTAGACGATCACATCGCCTTTGGTTGGTTCTTTCACGGCGCCGCCCCCACATCCTACCAGCGCCACCATAGCGAGTAATATGATGGTTAAACCTAAGCGCTTCATCATAATCAGGATTTACCTCCTCGACAACAGCCTCAACGGATTCAACGGAACCAAACGGAAAATTTCCGTTTGATACGTTCGATCCGTTGAGAGAATCCCTTTAGTCCAATAACCGGTCCAACGCCGGTTAATGATGACCTTCACTACCCAATACCTGGCCCCTGGTAATCGTAAACTTCGTTGAGGCTGCTGACCAGATCATTCAACCGCGCGATCTGCTCCTGGATGTCCTGCCGCAGGCGATCCGAGCGCCCGCTTTCGATGTCCTGCGCGCTGATCAACTGTGTCTGGCTGTATACCGTTGCCAGCGACGTGTTGCTCTGCTCGAGTTGCAATTCGGCTTTCTGCATACGGCTGTTCAATGCGGCCAGCGATTCCATCTGTTTGCGCTTACTGTCGATGACGGCCTCCAATTGCTGTTTGACTGCCGTATTCTTTTCGAGGCTCTGCCGCGACACGAGCACCTCCAATTCTTTGGGCGCGGTGGCGCGTTCCTGAGCCAGAAGTGGGTCGTGCCGGTAAGCGTCGAGGCGTAGCGCCAGGGCGTAAATATGGCTGACCCAGTCGGCGAGTTGTCCGGCGGTGTCTTCCAGGCGGTCGCGCAACACGCCGGCGCGCTGTTTGCTGATGTAGGATTCGATGCGGCGTTGGTATTCCAGAGCCTTTTCGACCTCGCGGCGTAGTTCGGGATCCCGCACCTTGCGCGGGTTGAAGCGCTCCTGGAACAGGTCGAGCTGCACCTTCGCGTTCGCTTCCATATCCGTTAGGCTGGAATACACTATCGCTGCTACGCCCAAGAGTCCGAGCGCGGGCCAGCCCCAGATCGGCCACCCGGCAAACGGCTGCGGCAGGAAGAACATCAGCAGCAGCACCATGCCGATGATGACGGCGTTCTCCCAACGGAAAAACGCGTATTGGATGATAGCTTTGCGTGCGCGCTTCTCAATCCTGGAACGAATATCAGACATAAGCAATCCTCAAAGAATCATGAATCATGATTCATGATTTTAGAAGTATGTCGAGATGATCTTGTAAAGATCCTCGATGTCGGTTTCGTCGGCGCGGCGGTATTGGCCACCGCCCATTTCCGCCATCGACTGCATCAGTTTTTCGTCGGCGTCGCTGCCAAAAGCGATGGTGAAGATGACGATCGGGAAATCTTGCGTCTGCTGTAGGCGACGTTGCAGCGACGAGAGCGATTGGCGACTGCTGTTCTCCCGGCCGTCGGTCATCACGACGATGGCGTTGATGGCCTCCGGGTTGCCGTTCGTTGCCAGTTCGGTGTGAGCCGTCCACACGCCGTCGATGAGGGCTGTGTTGCCCGATGCGATCAATCCATCGATGGCGCCGTGCAACTCGGCGCGACCGGCTTCACTCACCGGTTGCAGCGGGCGCACGAGGTTGACATTGCTCGCAAACGTGATCAATCCCACCTGGTCGCGGTCGCCGCGAATCTGATCCACGAAAGCGTGTAGGGCTGCGCGCGTGAGTTCTATCGGGCTGCCCTGCATACTACCGCTGACGTCGACGACCAGGTACACGTTCGTCGGGCGCTTGGTATACCACCAGACGTTCTGCACCACTTCGACCACGCTGGCCGGGGGAATTTGCAGCGTTGTCTGCGGCTGCCGCCAATCCACCGCATCGCCAGTGAAGGGGCTGCCGGTTCCATCCAGGCGCACATCGAGGTCTGCCGGGCGGTAGCCCACGCCCAACAATTGCTTCTGTACCTCCGCCGAGATCAGATAGTCCACGAACGCCTGGTAAGTGCGGCGTTGGTTGTCGGTGATGGGCGCTTCGCCGGGCATGCCCAGTTCCAGCAGCGCCAGGGGATGGTCGGCCCACAACGTCCCTTCCGCCGGGTAGATGGCGACGAGACGCTCGCCGGACTGTGCCTGGTTCCACGCGATGACGACCTGCTCCTGCGCGACGAAAGCGTCGAGGAAGTTGCGTCCCTCCGCCGCGAGCCGCCGCACGATAACGTCCTCGCCTTCGCCGTAGAAGCGCACTGTCGCCTCCACCGCGCGGACGTAGTCCAGCGTCGTTTGGGCGGTGGCGGCTTCTTCGGTGAGGCCGCGTGTCAACCCGGCCCCGGCGTAGAATTCGGCCAGCGTCGCCAGCAGGCCGCTAGCGTGCCCGGTGCTTGGATGGTTCCACTTGAATGTCGCGTCGGCAGTGGCTTGCTGTTGGATATCTTTCCAGCCGATGTCGTGCTCCGGCCAGCCTAACCCGCGCGCCACGCTCTCCCATGCTGCGATTACGACGGGGCTGGCGGCATAGCGCACCGGGTCGCCGAAGCGCCGGTTGCCGATGGGGATGAGGGTTTCACCTTCGACTGCGTTTTGCTTTTCCACCCAGCGCCGGTCCAGTTGATTGAGCCATAGGCTGCTATCGGGTGCGATGGCTTGAAACGGTGGATTCGCCAGGCTTTGTTCGACCATATTCTCGGGGACGACGGAGAGGGTGCGCACCAGCATCAACGAGCCGTCGGGGGTTTTACGGGCCTGCGCGTTGAATTGTTCGGCCAGTTGCGCCAACGTTGCGGCCATCCCCGGAGAGACGGCGACCGTGACCTCCGCCGCCGCCGAATCCCACCCGCTTGGGCCGGTGCTTGTCACGCCACTCCTTGCGCGGAGGTTATCCCATACTGATTGACCGGCCCACGCCGCCACGATGACGCACAGGCACACCACAACGATGCCGATCACGCCAATGGTCAATGCCGTGCGTTGTTTAGCACTCAATTCGTTGCTCATCGCATCACCTTAATTCGCCACGTTCAACTGGAACCAGCGCAGCAGGGCCAGCAACACCTCGCGGTCGGGATTGCGCATCGCATCGCTGCGCGGGACGACCAGTTCCACACCCCGGTCCTTCCATTTCACAAAGAGGCTTTCGGCGGTGGCGTCGAGCGGGACGTTGGGGTTGGTGGGGCGCAGGCCGTAGGCCAGGGCCGCCTTCTGCTGGTCTTCGCTGAGCAGGAACCGTTGGAACTCCAATGCGGCGTTCTTCTCTAGCGCGCTGGTCTCCGGCCCTACCCAGATGGTGAAGGGGAACTCGAACCAGGTGACGTACTGGGGATAGTAAATCTTGAGCGGGTCGTCCCAACGGGTGAGGATGCCCTGCATGTTCTGCAAGAGATCGCTTTCGAGCAGTTGCCCGCCGTCGCCCACGCTGTAACCGAAGAGCGCGAAGTCTTCAGCCGTGTAGGCGCTGGCGCTGCTGAAGTCGGTGACGGACCCCATCAGCTCGCGCAGCCACGCCTGGAATTGCGGATCGGTGAAATCGGCCACGCTGATGTCGGTGCGCTTGTAGTACTCGCCGGCTGCGGCGACCATAGCGGTCAGCCCGCCGGCGTTCTTGTTGGGATTGGGGACGACGAGTTTGAAGAAGCCCCACGATGGATCGCCGCCCAGTTCGGGCCAGCCGCCGCGCGCTACAGCTGCATCGTGGATGATGTTCCAACTGACGCCGCCGAAGTTCTGTTCGAGTACGGCTGCGCGGCTTTCGTAGATGCCCCAGGTGAAGAGGCTAATGGCGATGGGCCGCGCGCGGTACTCTCCGTCGGTCAGGAAGACGTCGCGTCCCAATCGCTCCTTGTAGGAGGCGTTCGCCAGTTCCACCAGGTAGCGGCTGTCGGGAATCCAGACGGTGGGAAAGTTCTTCAGAGCGGCCTTCTCGGCCTCGGTTAAGTTTTCCAGCGTTTTGCCGGCCTCGAGCGCGCCGAAGTCGTTACGGTCCCAGCGACCAAGTGCGGTGAGACCGTCCATCGGGGTGATCTCAACCTTGATGGGGACGCCGTTCAACGTGGGATTGGTGGCGTTGTAAGCTGTGGCGGCGTCGCGCACCCACGGTTCGACCGGCAGGGCCGTGAGCACCCGCACCGTAATCGTATCGGGCGCGACGAGCACCAACTCGGCCTCGGCGGGTGCATTGCCGCCGGTCACGATGCGCGCGACCACCGAAACCCCAATGATCAGTAAAACGACGACTAAAATGCCTATAAAAATCCAACGCGTGCGTTCCATGCCGTTTTTATGCCTCCCGTGCGCTCAGCGGATCGAACGGACGATGACAAGGTGCGCTTGAATGTGTATCTTTTTCTGTCAGCAGAATTAGCCGATCAAGCAGATTTTTGAATCGTTTAGCCCGAGCCTGGTATATCTTCCGTTCTTCGGGTGTTCCGCCGGTTTATGGAACCTGGGGCAAGCGCGCTGCGGGCACTAGCCCCAGGCCCGCAGCGTCCTTATTCGCTCAAACCGAGCTTCTTGCGGCGTTCGGCAAGTTGGGCGTTCAGCGTGTTGCGGTCCAGGATGTCGTCGATCTGCGCATCGAGGTTGGTCGCGCGCATTTCGACGGCGGTGGAGGCTTTGTCCAGCCGCGCGTAGACGCTCTCCGCGATCCGGCTGATGTCCGAATCACCCGACCCCATCAACGAATCGAGGCCCTTCATTGCCTTGACGGAGATTTCCTTGCTCTTAGCCAGTTCCAGCAGGGCCTGGAGTTCCTCGCGCTGCTGCTTCATCGTCGCCAGGCGGGCTTCCAGTTTGACCTTGGCGTCCAGCAGTTTCTGGTACTCGCTGTCCTGGCGTGCAGCTTGCTCGCGGTACGTTTCGATCAGGCGCTGCGTGCTGTTGAGCTTGCTCTGCACGCCTGTGGCGGCCGTCTCGTTGCCTTCCAGCAGGAACGCGTCGATGGCACGATCCAGTTCCTCGGCCTTCTGCTCGAAGTCACCCAGCTTGCGCTTGAGCGACTTGACTTCCCCACCGACGGTGGCGGCGGCGTCCTCCAAATCGGCCAGGCTGTCTTCGACCTGACGGATGTACTGGTCGATCACGGCGACGCTGTTGCTCTTGAGCGCCCGATCGACCAACGAGTGGAGATTCGCCGAAATTAGCGTAGATACTTTTTCCAATAAGGTTGCCATTGTGTATACCTCCCGCATGATATGCTTATGATCTGTTTTGCCGCTAAGTTTAACGTCGAATAGCCACTTTGTCAAAAGACGCTTCATCCGGCGTCAAAGGCCATTTTCGACACTATTATTACGTCGGTTGAAACGTTGGGGTTGCAGAAATCTGCTTGCCTTATGCGTAGTTCTGGGTATAATGACGTTTGTAATTGCCACCCTAGCTCAATCGGCAGAGCAGACGCTTCGTAAGCGCCAGGTTTTGGGTTCAATTCCCAAGGGTGGCTCTCCGGCCCCGGAGTTCGACGGGGCCTTTTTTGTAGCACAATAACGAAGGGAACTATGCGGGTGCGACAGATACTCAACCAGGTGTGGCAATGGCTCGGTGCGGATAGAAGACTGGTCGAAGCCTTTATCGCACTGCTCGTCATCCAGGCTATCGCGCTCATTCTCCCCCAAGCTCCGGTCGCTATCTCCACCAGCCCCGTTTACGCACGTTGGCTTGCCGGGCTGCGCCCAACGCTCAAAACGTGGACGACGCCCCTGGCGACGGCCGGCCTGTTAGCGGTGCGCACGTCGCTGTGGATGCGTGCGCTCCTTGCCTGGCTGGCCTTGATCGTCGCTGCCCGCTGCGATGATCTGCTTGAGCGCTGGAAAGAGACCACGCATTTCCGGCGCTGGCTTCATGCGCTGGCGTGTGTGGCCGGAGTGCTCATTATCGCGGGGTGGGGGATGCAGACGGTGTGGGGCTGGAAACAGTCGGACGTGATCGTCTGGCCGGCAACACCCATCACTATCCCGGAGCGTGGATTGACGTTGCCGCCGCGCGCTAATGTGTTCCCCGGCCGGTTCATACCGTTGCGGACAGGGCGATATGGACTATACTTAGTCCCCAAGGGAAGCAGCGTGGGACTGGTGGTGCAGGCGTTCGATGAACAAGGGCAGATTCTGCCTGTGTCGCCCTCGGCGCGCGACGAACCACAGAATGATTTGCGCCTGGCGTTGACCGTCGAGGCGCCGGAAGCTTACTTTGCGCTGCCGCAGGTGGGCTACGTTTTCCGCATCAGCCGGTTACGTGAGGCCGATGCCCCGATCCAGGTGCAGGTCTATCGCAGCGCCGATGGCGAATTGCTCGTCGAGACGACCTTGCGGGAAGACGGTGTGTTGTTTGCCGATAATGTCCGGCTTGAGTTGCAACGAACTGCACTGCCGCGCTTTGAGGCGGTGTACAATCCCGGCGCGCCACTGGAGAGTGTGGGGATACTGGCCTTGCTCGTCGCCATCCTTGCCACTTACCATCTTCGTCGCAAAACTGCCGCACAACCCACAGAGGAAGCACCAGATGATGAAGGTCTGTCAACGGATTGAACGGACTAACCGGATTTCTTGACCAAGCCGCGATTCAGAAATCGCGGTTACTGAAATAGACAAGTTTTGACTCATCGACTATTTGATTGAAGACTACCTGACTGTTATAAGGAGGGTTCATGCGTTCGATTATTATTGGTGTGGCGGGGGGAACTGGATCAGGCAAGACCACGGTGGCGACTCGCATTTTGGAACGCGTCGGCGCAGAGCACATCGCGTGTATTCCGCACGATGCCTATTACAAGGATATGCGTCACCTCACATTGGAGGCACGCAGCAATCTGAACTTCGATCACCCCGACGCGCTGGAAACCACCCTCATGATCGAACACTTGACATTACTGCGCAACGGCTATCCTGCCGAAATCCCCGTCTACGACTTCACCCGGCATGCGCGCACCGATGAGACGATCCACGTGGAGCCGGCCCCTATTGTGTTGGTGGAAGGCATCCTCATTTTTGCCGAGCCGGACTTGCGCAGGTTGTTCGACGTGAAGCTTTTCATCGATACGGCCAGCGATATCCGGCTGATTCGCCGGCTCCAACGCGATATGCAGGACCGTGGCAGGACGTTCGAGTCGGTGATCGAGCAGTATATGACGACGGTGCGCCCGATGCACCAGGAGTTCGTCGAACCGAGCAAGCGTTACGCCGACGTGATCATCCCTGAAGGTGGTTTTAATGAGGTGGCGATTGAGATGGTGGCGGCGCGGATTCGGGGCTTGTTGGAGGAACGCGCGTAGTAGGTAAACGATATGCATCAGAATGTGAGAATTCATCCGACGGCGGACGTTTCGGACAAGGCGCGTATTGGCGCGGGGACGAGTATCTGGCACCAGTGCCAGGTGCGCGAGGATGTGCAGATCGGCCAGAACTGTATCCTCGGCAAAGGCGTTTATGTGGACTTTGGCGTGCGGATTGGCGACAACGTCAAGGTGCAGAATTACGTCTCGATTTACCACGGCGTCGAGATCGAGGACGGCGTCTTCGTCGGGCCGCATGTGTGCTTCACCAACGATAATCGTCCCCGCGCGGTGAATCCCGATGGATCGTTGAAGGCAGTTGACGATTGGGTGTTGGGGCGGATCGTGATCAAGCGCGGGGCGGCGCTCGGCGCGAATGCCACGATCCTGCCCAAGGTCGTCATTGGCGAGTGGGCGATGGTGGGTGCGGGCGCGGTCGTTACCAAAGATGTGCCCGCTCACGGGCTGGTGGTGGGCAACCCGGCGTGGCTGATCGGGTTTGTATGCGCCTGCGGCGAGCGTCTGTCGCCGGGAGAAGAGCGCGAGGACGTGATGTTGATGCGTTGTTCCCACTGCGATCACACGATAGCTATCCCTATCGAAACCTGGAGGAAGGTGGAATGATCTCTATTGCAAAGCCCCTCATTGGGGATGAAGAAAAGCAGGCCGTGCTGGAGGTACTCGATTCCGGTATGCTGGCGCAAGGGCCACGGGTCAAGGCTTTTGAAGAGGCATTTGCCGCGATGTGCGGCGTACAGCACGCCATTGCCACGAGCAGCGGGACGACGGCGCTCCACGTGGCGCTCCTGGCGCACGACATGAAGCTAGGGGATGAGGTGATCACCTCACCGTTTACGTTCATCGCTTCGGCGAACAGCGTCTTGTTCACCGGGGCCAGGCCGGTGTTCGTGGACATCGATCCGGTGACGTTCAACCTGGACCCGGCTCACATCGAAGCCGCGATCACCCCGCGCACGAAGGCGATTTTGCCGGTGCACTTGTTTGGGTTGGTGGCAGATATGGACGCGATTCAGGCCATCGCCGATAAGCACGGATTGGTCGTGATCGAAGACGCCTGCCAATCCCACGGGGCCGCACTGCACGGCAAGCGCGCGGGCGCCTGGGGAACAGGGACGTTCTCGCTGTATCCAACCAAGAACATCACCTCGGCGGAAGGCGGGATGATCACCACGAACGACGAGCGCATCGCTGAGAACTGCCGGGTCATCCGCCAGCACGGGATGCGGCGGCGCTATTATCACGATGAACTGGGTTTTAATTTCCGCATGACCGACGTTCATGCCGCGATTGGATTGGCGCAACTTCACAAGCTGGAGCAATTCAACGCGGCGCGGATTGCCAACGCGCACTATCTCAATGCGAATCTGCGCGGGGTGGGTGTCCCAATCACGCCCGAAGGCTACACGCACGTCTTCCACCAATACACCATCCGTGTGCCCGATGGACATCGTGATGCATTGGTAGAGCATCTGAAAGAGCATGGGATTGGATCCGGCGTCTATTATCCCGTAGCGATACACCAGCAGACGTATTACACGCAGCAGTTGGGCTATGACCAGCACTTGCCGGAGGCCGAACGCGCTACCGAGGAAGTGCTTTCGCTCCCCATTCACCCGGCGCTGACGCAAGCCGATCTGGAGGCTATCGTCGCGGCGGTCAATGGCTTTATGGAGCGCGTATGAGCGAATATCTCAAAGCGGCGGTCATCGGTGTGGGGGCGATGGGGCAACATCACGCGCGCGTCTACACGGAGATCGCTCAGACCAAACTCGTCGGCGTGGCAGATGCTAGCGCACAGACGGGGCAACGGATCGCCACGAAATATGGTGCTCCGGTTTACACGAACTATCGCGAATTGTTGGAACGCGAGACACCGGATGTTGTTACAGTCGCCGTCCCCACGCGCTACCACCGGGAAGTGGCGGAGTTGGCGATGCGCGCCGGCGCCGATGTGCTGATCGAGAAGCCGATTGCGGCGACGGTGGAGGAGGCGCAGGCGCTCATCGACTGCGCCGAGGCGCTTGGCCGTCGCCTGATGGTCGGCCATATCGTGCGCTTTAGCCCGGCGATTCAGGCGCTCAAGGAGCACCTGGCCGCGGGCGAGTTGGGGAAGATTTTCCAGGTTGTGTGCCGGCGCGTGGGGCCGTTCCCCCCGCGTGTGCGTGACGTGGGCGTGGTCGTCGATCTGGCCCCACACGATCTGGACGTGATGCGCTTCATCAGTGGAGCCGAACCGGTGCGCGTCTTCGCCGAGACGGAGCAGCGCATCCATACGGAACACGAGGATTTGGTGACGGCGCTCTTGCGTTTCGACAACGCGATGACCGGCGTGTTGGACATCAACTGGCTGACGCCGCAAAAAGTACGCGATGTGACGGTGCTCGGCGAGCAGGGGATGTTCCGCGCGGACGATCTGATGCAAGACCTTTTCTTCTACGAGAACGCCGAAGTGAGCGGTTCGGCCTGGAACCACCTCAGCATCCTGAAGGGTGTAAGTGAAGGGCGGATGGTGCGTTATCCCATCCAACGCTACGAGCCTTTGCGAGCTGAACTGGAAGCCTTCGCCTCTGCTGTGTTGAACGATACGCCGGTTCCGGTGAGTGGCGTGGATGGATTGGCAGCGTTGCGGCTGGCGTTGGCGGTGGTGGAATCCGGTAAAACGCAGCGTGTGATCGAGGTATAGGTTGAGTTTGCACATTCTGCAACAGAAAATTGCTGCAAAAACTGCGCGAATCGGTGTGATTGGTCTAGGCTATGTAGGACTGCCGGTGGCGTGCCTGTTCGCCGAGGCCGGGTTCGCCGTGACGGGTGTGGACCTCAAAGCGGAGCGTGTGGCGGCCATTAACGCTGGGATTTCGCCCATCGAGGGGCGCGAGCCGGGGTTGGCGGAGTTGCTGGCGGACGTCGTGACGACGGGCCGGTTCCGCGCAACGACGCAGTATGACGCTCTACGCGCGTGCGATGTGGTCATCATCAGCGTGGAGACGCCGGTAGACGAACGGCACGCGCCACATTACGTCGCCTTGCGGAGTGCACTGCGAGACCTCGGTCCTGAGTTGCAATCCGGCGCATTGGTCGTTGTGGAATCGACCATCGCACCCGGCACTATGGCGCGCGTTGTCAAGCCCCTGCTGGAAGAAGCGTCCGGTAGGCGCGTCAACGTGGACTTCTATTTCGGTCACTGCCCGGAACGGGTAATGCCGGGGAAGCTGCTCGCCAACTTGCGCGGTGTGAGTCGCGTCTGCGGCGGGGAATCGCCGGAGACGGCAGAAGTGATGATAGCGTTGTATCGCTGCATCGTCCAGGCCGATCTCGACCCGGCCGATTGCGTGACCGCTGAGTTGGTCAAGACGGCGGAGAACGCCTACCGCGACGTGAACATCGCGTTTGCCAATGAGGTGGCGCTGGTCTGCGAGGCCGTGGGTGGGGATGTGTGGAAAGTGCGCGAGCTGGTCAACAAATCGCCGGGGCGTAACATGCTGTTGCCGGGCGCGGGGGTGGGAGGACATTGTATTCCCAAGGACCCGTGGCTGCTGGTGTATCAGGCCCAGACGCAGGGGACACCCATGCGTTTGATCCCGGCAGCGCGCGCGGTCAATGAGGGGATGCCGCTGCACATTGTTATCCTGCTCGAAGATGCGCTACGCGAGGCCGGCAAGCCCTTGCAAGGCGCGCGCATCCTGGTACTGGGTTACGCCTATCTCGAAGATTCCGACGACACGCGCAACAGTCCGAGCGAAGCGCTGGTTGCAAAGGTGCGCGAACGCGGTGCGGAGGTGATCATCCACGATCCGTATGTGCCGGGGTGTCAGGGCGATGTGTATGCGATGGCGGAAGGGTGTGATGCAGTAGTGGTGATGGTCAAGCATAGCGAATACAAAGCCCTTGATCTATCGGCGCTCAAGGCTGTGTTGCGCACGCCGGTGCTGGTGGATGGACGGCGTGCGTTTCCTGAGGCTGTAGGATGGATTCAGCGTAGCATCGGGAAGGGAGCGTAGCGACGTGAAGATTGTCACGGTCGTGGGCGCGCGTCCACAATTCATCAAAGCCGCGCCGGTCAGCCGGGTATTGCGCCAGCGCCACACTGAGGTACTCGTGCATACCGGGCAGCACTACGACGACAATATGTCGGCGGTGTTCTTTGCCGAACTGGACCTACCGCAGCCGGACGTGAACCTGGGCGTTGGCTCTGGCCCGCATGGTGCGCAGACGGCGGCGATGTTGGCCGGAATCGAGCAGGTGTTGCTTGCCGAAAAGCCGGATTGGGTATTGGTGTATGGCGATACGAATTCGACGCTGGCGGGGGCGTTGGCGGCGGCCAAGTTGCACATCCCCGTGGCGCACGTGGAGGCCGGGTTGCGCTCGTTCAACCGTGTTATGCCGGAAGAGATCAACCGCGTGCTCACAGATCACATCGCCGACTTGCTCTTTTGTCCTAGCCAGACTGCTGTGGATAACCTGGCGCAGGAGGGAGTCACCCGTGGCGTCCACCTGGTTGGCGACGTGATGGCCGATGCCCTGGCCTATGCAGCCGAACGCGCGCCGACCCACTCCGACATTTTGCAGCGCCTGGGCTTGACCGAAAAGGGTTTCCTGCTGGCAACCGTCCATCGCGCCGAGAACACCGACGATCCGGCCCGCTTGCGCGCCATCCTGGATGCCTTCACCGCGCTGGATGAACCGATTGTCTTCCCCGTTCATCCACGCACCCGCGCCCGCATCGAGAGCCTCAATCTAAAATCTAAAATCCAAAATCTGATATCCATCGACCCGGTAGGCTATCTGGATATGGTGCGCTTGATGCAAGCCGCGCGGATGATCCTGACGGATTCCGGCGGCATCCAGAAGGAGGCGTATTGGCTCGGCGTGCCGTGCGTGACGTTGCGCGACGAGACGGAGTGGGTGGAGACGGTGCAGGCCGGGTGGAACGTGTTGGCGGGGGCGGATACGGCGCGGATTGTGAAGGCGGTACGGGGTTTTATGATACCGGGGGTGTATCCGGCATTATACGGAGATGGATGGGCGGCGGCGCAAATTGGTGACTTGCTAGCCTAGAACATAACGCATAAATTTAGGAGATACTCTGTGAAACTGCAAGGGAAGAATGTACTGATTACCGGTGGGGCCGGTTTCATTGGCAGTCATTTGGTGGATCGTGTGATCTGTGAAGATCCCAAAAACGTGGTCGTGGTTGATAACTTCTTTCTGGGATGTGAAGAAAATCTTGCTGAAGCGCGCGCGGCATTTCCTGAATTAAAGGTCTGCCGGCTTGACGCTTCCGATTTAGCCGCAATGCGCGATTTGGCAAAATCGGAGGAAATCAATATCGTGTTCAATTTAGCGGTAATACCTTTACCCACTTCAATCGCGTATCCTGTGTGGACCATACATACTAATATTGGTGTTGCTACTACATTCTGTGAGTTGGCTCGTTGGGGAGTTATTGAAACGTTGGTCCATTGTTCTTCTTCTGAAGCTTATGGTTCGGCAGCGAGTGTTCCTATGGATGAAGGCCATCCGTTGTTAGCAACCACACCTTATGCGGCCAGTAAAGCTGCTGCAGATCAAATCGTGCTTTCTTATTGCCGCACTTTCGATATTGACGCGGTGATTGTGCGTCCATTTAACAACTTTGGGCCACGTCAGAATTTCGGTTCCTATGCCGGTATTATTCCTATTGTAATTCGGCGTGTGCAAAACGGTGATCCTGTAGAAATTTTTGACGATGGCGAGCAAACCCGCGATTACATTTTTGTGGGGAAAACAGCGGATGCCTTTGTCCGCGTCTATGAGGAAAGAGCAACGCGTGATCAAGCCATCAATATTGCTACTGGGCATGAAATTTCAATCAACGAATTGGTCTCCCGCTTACTGAATGTAATGGGAGTTCCTGATTATCCTGTTGTGTATAAGCCACGGCGACCTGGTGATGTACGTCGGCACCGGGGGGATGTCAGTCTTGCCAGCAAGTTGATTGACTTTAAAGGTTCACCAATCTCGGATGAAGAATTGGTGGAAACGGTGCGATGGTACTTGGGGAGGATGGAATGAGGCTCTGTATACCTTTCACGGATGATCGTGAACTTGAGGAAATTGCCCAAGTGTTGTCCACGGGTTATCTGACTCAAGGGCCAAAAGTGGCCGAGTTCGAGCGGCTGATTGGGGAATTGCTCGGTAGTCGCTATAACTTTGCGATGAGTTCTTGTACGACGGCGCTCCACTTAGCGCTGGTTGCTCTGGATATTGGCCCTGGCGATGATGTGTTAGTCGCCGATTTTACTTTTCCGGCTACAGCCAATGTGGTAGTGCAACAAGGAGCACGCCCTATCTTAGTAGATGTGGACCTGAATACTTACACTATCAGTGCGGATGATCTGGAAGCTCATATTACACCCCAGACGAGGGCAATCATCCCGGTACATGCTTTCGGTCTAGCCGCTAATATGAATGCAGTGATGGCAATCGCCCATAGACATGATTTACGTGTGATTGAAGATGCTGCATGTGCATTGACTGCGCGTTGTCATAACCAAATATGCGGTACTATCGGAGACCTGGGTTGTTTCAGCTTTCATCCCCGCAAATCCATTACTACGGGCGAAGGAGGTATGATCGTTACCAATAATGAAGATTTAGCCCAGCGCATAGCTTTATTGCGTAGTCATGGTGGAGTACGTGGCGAGTTCTATTTCCAGTTTGAGGCCGCCGGCTTTAACTACCGGATGAGTGACATCCAAGCTGCGGTAGGGGTAGCGCAAATGCGAAAATTAGAGTGGATTATGACTCGTAAGCGTGAGTTAGCAGCTCAATTATCCGTGATGTTATCTGCTGTAAATGGGGTCACACCGCCAATAGAGCCGCCGGGATATTTTCATACCTATCAATCTTATGTTGTGATGTTGGACAAAGCTGTGGAACGCGACGAGGTAATTGCAGCAATGCGTCGGCGGGGGATAGAAACTACCCTAGGTACTTATGCTTTGCATACTCAACCATTCTTCCAGAAAACCTATGGGTATGCAGCGGGCGATTTACCCCATTCATTTACAATCTTCCGCCATAGCCTAACGTTGCCGTTGTATCCGCAAATGACGTCAATTGATGTGGAGCAGATCGTAACAGCTCTCGCGGAATCCCTAAACGAGGTAGCATAATGAATACAGTAATGGACATTCCCTTGGCTCGGCCCTATACGGATGAAAAAGAGATCGAAGCCACTGCAGCGGTGATTCGTTCTGGTTGGGTCAGTCAAGGAAATAAAGTCGCGGAGTTTGAACAACTTGTAGCAGAATATGTTGGCGCTCGGTTTGGCGTCGCAACCAACTCTTGTACTTCGGCGCTCCACTTAGCACTATATCTGCAAAACATTGGGCCTGGCGATGAAGTCATTTGTCCAGCTTTCACGTGTATGGCAACCGCGAATGCTATCCGGCACTTGGGGGCTTTCCCAGTATTTGTCGAAATTGACCCACGCACTTTTAATTTGGACCCAGAAGCAGTTGCACAGGCGCTTACGCCTAAAACTCGTGGAATTATGGCCGTACATCAAATTGGTCTGACTGCAGATATGGATTCTTTACAAGCTTTGGCTAAGAAACATTCCTTAATAATAGTTGAAGATGCGGCCACTTCCTTGGGTGGTACCTACAAAGGGAAACGTATTGGAGCCTTAGGGTCCCCAACCTGCTATAGTTTTCATCCCCGCAAAATCATCACGACAGGTGAAGGTGGGATGATCACCACAGATGACTCGGCCTTTGCTGAACGCGCCCGGATTGTCCGCTCGCATGGGGCCTCTGTGTCCGATTTGGAACGGCATAAAGCGCGCGGCATTATTTATGCAGCTTACCCAGAAGTAGGTTACAACTATCGGATGACGGATATGCAGGGAGCCATTGGCGTGGAACAAATGAAAAAACTTCCTTGGATCCTCACTCGCAAACAGGAGATCGGCCGTTATTACGATGAGCAGTTTGCCAGTGTGGATGAGGTGGAAACTCCCTATGTCCCCGTGTATGCGGAACATTCCTATCAATCCTACCTTATCCGCTTGCGTCCCAGTTGTAAAATCAACCGGGATGACTTATTACAGGCAATGGCAAAACGGGGCATCTCTTGCCGTCATGGCATCGCGCCGCTGCATTGGGAGCCATATTATCGGAAGTTGTATGGCGAACTGCATTTTCCGGTCACCGAAGAGGTTTCTCGCACGACGATGTTTTTACCTATCTATCCTTCAATGACCGAGGTAGAATTATGTTACGTAGTAGAGAATCTTAAAAACATTCTCGTCAATGGTATTAAATAAAATGCAACCTACCATCATTTTCGGGGCCAGTCCACAGGGCCGAGTAGCGTTGGACATCTTGCGTGCGCAAGGTCAGTATGAAATATTGGGTTTTCTGGACGATAACACTGCCTTGCATAAGCAGTTCATTGACGGTGTCCCAGTATTGGGTGGCATAGCCTGGGCGTATACACATTCCCATCAATCATTAGCAGCGATTGTTGCTATTGGCAACACAGATATCCGATTGTTGATTGGGGACAAGTTACGGGACTGGGATTTCACGTTGATTAATGCTATTCACCCCTCAGCGGTGGTGATGGAGTATACAGTGCTCGGAACTGGTAACTTGATCTGCGCAAATGTTGTTCTAGCTACTGGCGTGTGCCTGGAAAACGATATTGTGATCAACACTGGAACAACGATTGATCATGATAGTTTTATACAAACTGGTGCACAGGTTGCATCTGGAGTTCACACTGCTGGATGCATAACCATCGGCAAGAAAGCCTTTGTAGGAGTCGGGGCAGTGTTGGGCCCCAACGTAACTATCGGCGAGGGATGTATTGTAGGTGCAGGTTCGGTGGTTTTATCTGATATTCCCCCCCATACTTTAGCATTTGGAACACCAGCAAAGGTAATCCGTGACATCACTGAGCCAGTAGACTGGCGGCGGGTGTTAGCCAATCAATGATAATGTATTTGAGTTTGACCAATCAAAATGCGCGTTCTACATCTGCCTTCCAACATAGCCTCTCAAATTAGCATCCTGGTGAATGCACTCTGCGATCTTGGCATAGAAGCACGTGGTCTAGTCCGTAACAATAGTGTTATTCAAGATATTAAGAACGTGGAGGCGATCACGGTCCTGCCGCGCCGTCAATATCCCCTGCGCAGTACTTGGCAAATTCTGCATTGGTGGTATGCAGTTCGATCTGCATTGCAGTGGGCCGATGTAGTACATTGGCATTTTCAAGATCGTGCTTTACCATGGAACCTTGATCTCAAATACATTAAATGGCAGCGCAAGCCGCGATTCGTGACATTTTGGGGTAGCGATATCCGAGTTCCGGAGGTGGCTACAGCTGATAATCCTTATTTGGCCGAATTATTAGCGAATCCCCATAGTGGTTACGCGCTTTCTTACCAAAGCTCGAGGAATACTCAATCTCGATTTGCGCATTATGGGTTTCAGTGTTTCGTACCGGGGCCAGAATTAGGCAAATCAGTACTTCCAGAGCTGTTTCCTACACCCATCCATACCGAAGCCAGTGTAATAACTTCAGATTTTATTCCTTGTTATCCTGATCCCGAACGCCGGAAACCGGTGATAGTCCACATGCCGAGCAAGTTAGCAGTGAAGGGAACAGACAGTGTATTAGCCGCGATAGAACAATTGAAACCACACTATGACTTCGAATTCCGCCTAATCCATAATGTTCCACATACAGAAGCGGTGAGTATGATGTGTGACTGTGATTTGATGTTAGATCAATTTGTCATCGGCTCTTTTGGTACGGCGGCGTTGGAAGCAATGGCATTAGGAAAACCGGTTGTGTGCTATCTTACACCTTCGGTAGTGGCCCAATTGCCTCCAGATGCACCGTTCATCAATGCCAACCGAGACAATCTCGCTAAGGTACTGAGCAGTCTCTTGACCGACGGATCGCGTCGCCAAGAAATTGGACGGCAGAGTCGTGCTTATGTAGAGAAATATCATGATGCGCATACCATCGCACAGCAACTGATCAATATCTATAAAAATTATGAGTATAGCTAAATACATTAAACAATTGGGCAGTGAAACTGTCGTGTATGGGATTTCTGGCACATTGAGCCGATTTATCAATTTTTTTCTTGTCCCTTTATATACACGCGTATTCACACCTGCGGATTACGGCATCATAGGTATACTCACATCGTTATTGGGATTAGTTGCCACATTTATTGTGCTTGGGCTAGACAATGCCTCAGCGCGCTGGTTCTACGATACTCAAGATACTACGAAACGTCAACAAGTTATTGGTTCGTGGTTTTGGTGCCAATTCATTGTAGGAACAAGCATTACCAGCCTCCTTTTTATAATGGCGCCGTTCCTCGCTACTGTGTTATTGGACAGCGATGAATATGTCATTGTGCTACGTCTGGCCATCTTGGTCATTCCGTTGGGGGTGTTTGGCCACGTTTTAGGAAATTGGCTCCGTTATCAACGACGCGCGTGGACAACAATGATGTACTTCACCAGTGGTTCGTTAGCAACTATCGGTACAATCGTATTATTTGTCCTGGTGTGGCGTAAGGGTTTGGTCGGACTCTATCAGGCGAAGATAATTGCAGGCATTGCTATGGCCGTCATTGCTATTGCGATCCTCCGTACCTGGATAGCACCGCGAAATTTATCTCGTTCAATTTTGAAAGAAATGCTCAAATTTGGTTTGCCTTTAATTCCGGCTGGGATTGCTTCCTGGGTCACTGCTTCCTCTGATAGATTTTTCCTGAATGTGTTCCATAGTACGGCTGAGGTAGGTATCTATATAATTGCCGTTTCACTCGCCAGCGGCGTGGCTTTGGTCACCAGCGCATTTCAAATGGCGTGGGGTCCCTTTGCATTTTCGATTCTACAGGAGCCGGGGGCTGCAAAGGTCTACAGTAAAGTTCTTAGCCTGTATGGTTGGTTGGGCTGTTGGTTTTGCACAGCTGTAGCCGTGTTCGCTCCTGTATTGCTCAGAGTTTTGACGACCCCCACCTATTATTCTGCTGCTACAAGCATTCCCTGGCTTGCTTTTTCACATCTGGCTATTGGTGGTACTTATATTGCAGCATTGGGTTCTAGTATTGTCAAAAAATCGGCGCCCGTTGCAGCCAGCATTTTTATCGGTGCCGGCGTTAACACCATACTTAACTTTATATTGATCCCGCCGCTGGGTAAAGATGGCGCAGCCATTGCTACTCTAGTAGCTTATACTTTGGCTACAATATATCTATTCATAGTCAGTCAGAGAAATTTCTTTATTCCTTATCGTTTTCGAGATGTGATAGTTTGCTTTCTACTATCATGGGTGTTTATTGGAATAGATCATTTCTTCCTTCCTGCATGGAGTGTTTTAGCTTTCGGAATTCGCGTGGCAATGTGCGCCTCTTTTATATGGGTAGGATTTAGATTGGAGATCATAAGTACGAAGCATTTACTCAAAGCAGCTGCGTATATACGTCATACTCTGGCAGGTTTCTTTACAAGGGCAAAAATCACAGTTTTGGGATTTTTCAAGGGTAATGAGAGGTTGTAGCAATGTGTGGTATCTTTGGACAATGCCGCTTCAATGACTATGCGTTTGACGTGATTAAGCGTGACGCCGAACTTTTTTGTGGGAGGGTCCGATTGTGCGGGATGGAACAGTGAAACGGCATCGTCAGTTGATACCAGTGCAGAGTCAGCAGCGCATCCTGCAATTAGCACAACGTTGCAGTCAAGTCGAAGGAACGTTCACTTTGCTTTGGCACAATTCTTCGCTGCATCAGGAACGGGCTTCGTGGCGGGTGGTTTACGAACATGTGCTGAAGCAACTATCAGAATTGCAGGTAACGTAAAATGTGTGAACTGCTGTATGAAACACAATGCCCTCTCGGCGCGACACACGCTCAATGAGGATGTCGAGATGCAGAAGCTCGTACAACTCTACCACAATTTACTCGAAAAGGACCGCTATGTCTAAAAAAGTGCTGATCATTGCCTACTACTTTCCCCCTATCGGAGGAAGTGGGGTCGTACGCATCATCAAACTGGCGAAATACCTCCCGCAATTTGGGTGGGAGCCTACAGTGCTCACTGTCGCGGGTGGCGACTCGTTTGTTTTCGATACAAGTTTGCTCGACGAATTGCCGGAAACGTTCCCAATCGAACGCGCGCCGGCGTGGGAAATCATCAAGACAACGCAAGCCAAGCACACCCTCGACCGGGTCAGGGTTCCCGGTGGGCAATCAGCGCGCGCCACGCTTCGGCAGAGCCTCGCGCAGTTTCTGCGCGCTCTATATTTTTCCGTGTTCATTCCCGATGACAAACTAGGGTGGTTATGGCCGGCGACGCGCAAAGCCGTACAAGTGGCGCGAACGGAAACTTTCGATGTTATCTTTGCGACCTCGCCGCCGCAAACGGATTTGCTAATCGCTGCGCGCCTCAAACGGCGTTTACATATCCCCATCGTTTTGGATTACCGTGACGAGTGGACGACCAACCCGCACAAGCTGATGCCCAACAGCGTCACGCACGGGTTGCAGCGGTTGCTGGAACGTTGCACATTGGCCCAGGCCGATGCGCTTACGCTTGTTTCAGAAGGAATGCTGGATCACCTGCACGAAAATGCGCTTTTACCCAAGTCGCCTCCCAAATGCGTGATCCTGCCCAATGGTTTTGATCCGGCAGATTTTCCGCAAGATGAATCGACGGCGCAGCCCACTGATAGATTTCACATTGTTTACACGGGTTCATTCTATGGAGAGTATCGGGTCCCTGATCCTTTCTTGTATGCGTTGCACAACTGGCTCACGCAAAATCCTGGCTACCGCGCGGATGTTAAGGTCACATTCTACGGTTCGATTTACCCCCGTCACCAATATCTGATCGAAACGCTTGGCTTGCAAGATGTAATCGCTGTGGCGGGTAACCTACCTCATCATCAGGTTGTCACAGCGCAACAAGCTGCCGCTGTTCTGCTGCTCATCATCGGCGCCGGTGAGGGGAAGGCGGTGCTCACCGGCAAAATCTTCGAATACCTGGGCGCGCGGCGACCCATTTTGGCAATTGTGCCTGTGGAGGGTGAGGCTGCGGCGCTGATCCAACGCACCAATGCCGGTATCGCTGTCTCGCCTGAAATCATTCCAGATATTACACAGGCGCTCGAAAAGTTGTATCAAGGTTGGAAAACGAATAGCTTGTTGTACGCGCCCAAGACTGCCGAAGTCGCCAAATACTCCCGTGTAGAACAGGCGCAACAGTTGAGCCGGCTTTTTACCGCGATATGTAGGCAGTGATGACACAACCGCTAATCCTCCACACCATCACCGAACTAAACCGCGGTGGCGCCGAGCAACTGCTGGTCAATACGTTGCGCCACGCGGCCCAGGCGCCCACGCCCTCCTTTCGCCATCACGTCGTCGCTTTGTACGATGGCGACACTCCCCTGGCGCAACAAATCCGGGAAACCGGCGTGCCGGTAACAGATTTACACATGAAAAGCGCCGGGCGTTTTTCCGCGCCATTGCGCTTCTGGCAGTTATTGCGCCGCGAGCGCCCGCTGGTCATCCACAATTGGCTATATCATGCCAGCCTGATGGGCCGTATCCTGGGCCGGTTGGCCGGAATTCCCGTGATCGTCACGGCGTTGCATAGCGTTCATTTGGGAAGTCCCCTGCGGGAACGTCTGCACCGTTGGACTGGTCGCCTGGATGACCGCACAATCATGATCTGCAATTTCCTGCGCCAGCTGGAAGCGGGGCCGCCCTCTCGTTATGTCACGATTTATAATGGCGTCCCCACACTACAATTCCCATCACCGGATACGGCCAGAAGCCACCTGCGCGAAGCGTTGCACATACCCTCAGAATCTATCATTGCGCTAACGACCGGGCGCTTACATCCCGACAAGGGACATGCTGATCTTATCCCGGCGGTGGCGCGACTGATAACGCGGAATCCACACCTACATTTTGTTTGGGCCGGTGATGGGGAACAGCGCCAATACCTCGAACAGCAACTGCGCAACCAAGAGCTTACTTCCCACGTCCACTTGTTAGGCAGTCGAGCGGATATTCCTGATCTTCTGGCCGCCAGCGACTTGTTTGTGATGCCCTCGCATTGGGAAGGCGCCTCTTTGGCGATTCTGGAGGCGATGTCTGCCGGGTTGCCGGTGATTGCCACTGCCGTTGGCGGCACCCCCGAACTGATCAGCGATGGTGAAACCGGCTTGCTCGTTCCGCCGCGTGAACCGGACGTTATGGCGCATACCCTGCTCACGCTGCTTGAGCAACCAGAAAGGGCTGCGCGACTGGGGCAGAATGGCCGGCAGCGTGTAGCGGAACGATTCACCATTGCCCAAATGTTCGCACAAAACGAAGCCTTATACAAACAGTTGTTACAAGAGAAATCACGCATGGAGTTTCAGGAGTTATGATGACTGTCTCCCCAGATAAGATCCGAGTTTTACACATCATCACCCGGCTCATCGTCGGTGGGGCGCAAGAAGCCACCATTTTGACCGCTGCCATGCTGGATAAAACGGCATGGGATGTGCATATCCTCTCCGGCCCGCAAACAGGCTCTGAGGGCAGCTTGATCGAACACACGCGCGACCTGGGCATCCCGCTGACGCTCGAACCGGCCCTGGTGCGCGAGATCAATCCGTTGAGAGATGCTGTGGCGCTGGCGCGCCTGGTGCGGTTCATCCGGCGTGGTGGATACCAGGTTGTCCATACGCATAGCTCCAAGGCCGGCATTCTGGGCCGTTTGGCCGCGCGGCTGGCCGGCGTCAAAGTCATCGTCCATACGGTACATGGCTGGGCGCATCACGATTATCAGCGCCCGTTGGTGCGCTGGATCTACATCACGCTCGAAAAACTCGTCCTGCCCTTTACCAGCCGGCTGACCACGGATTCTGTCCTCAACATCGACAAAGGCATTCGGGATGGGATTGGCGCGCGTGAGAATTACGTGGATACTCCCATCCGCTGCGGTATTGAGTTGGATCGCTTTGGACATCCGCAAGTTCCCCCACACGAGATGCGCCGCCAACTCGGTCTGCCGCAAGATGCGCTCGTGGTTGGCACGGTCACGCGCTTGTCGCCCCAGAAATCACCCCTCGATCTGGTGGAGGCGTTCGCTCACATCCACCAGCAATATCCTGCCGCCTGGTTCGTCATCGTGGGGGATGGCCCGTTGCGCGGTCAGGTCGAACATGCTTTGCAAGAACGCCAACTCGCCGACAAGGTCGTACTCACCGGTCTGCGTCGCGACGTGCCGGAACTCCTGGCGACCCTCGACGTCTTCGTACTAACCAGCCTTTGGGAAGGTCTGCCGCGTGTACTCCCGCAGGCGATGGCTACCGGCTTGCCCATCGTTTGCACCCGCGCCGACGGTACCGTTGAAGCGATTGACGACGGGGTAAACGGTTTTTTGGTGGAACCGAGCCAGCCAGCAGCCCTGGCTGCCAAAGTGGTCATCCTGCTTCAGGATGCCGGATTGCGCAAGCGTATGGGCGAGCAGGGGCGACTTCGCGCGCCTGAGTTCGGCGCAGAGCACATGGTGCAACGTCTCGCACAGCTATACCGTGAATTGTTGGTGGAGCAGAGCGAATAGCCGTCAGTAGCGGTCTTACTTCTCGTATATTTATGGTATCATAGCAACCATACTGTTGTCAATGGCGCAACCAGGAACACAATGACGCATATTCAGATTCAACTGGAAGAACAGCACTATCAGGCTTTGCGCGCATTAGCGGCCCATCGTCGAGTCACTGTGGCTGAATTGCTATGCGAGGCCATCGATCTGTTGCTACGGACAAAGCATGATCCGGTCATCTCAACAGATGACCGTCGTCATCGCGCTATTGCTGCGGCGGGATGCTTCCATACTGGATTGTCCGACTTAGCGGAGAATCACGATGCATACCTCGCGCAGGCATACGGAGAGACCCTTTGAATAAATCTTACATGGAAAAACCCAATGAAAACCACTGTCATCGTCCCAACCTATAACGAAAAGGAAAACATCGAAGCGCTCGTCGCGGAACTGCTTGCGTTGCCTGTCGCCTGCGATGTCATCGTCGTAGAAGACAACTCGCCCGACGGCACCGGCGCGATTGCCGACCGGCTGGCGGACGAGAACCCTGGGCGTGTCCACGTGATCCATCGCGCCGGTAAGCTGGGACTGGGAACGGCCTACGTCGCGGGCTTCCACAAGGCCATCGCCGCCGGATACGATCTCGTCATCACGATGGATGCCGACTTCTCCCATCCGCCCAAAAACATCCCCGATATGGTTGCCAAGATCGGCCAGGGCTACGATTTGGTCATCGGGAGTCGTTACGTGCCGGGTGGCGCGGCCATCGAGTGTACACTGCCGCGCAAGATGCTCAGTTGGGGGGCGAACGCTTTTGCTCGTACACTGCTCGGCTTGCAGGCGCACGATACCACCGCCGGTTTTCGCTGTTACCGCCGTCAGGTCTTGGAATCCATCGCCCTCGACCAAATCTTCTCCAACGGCTATTCTTTCCTCATCGAAATGCTTTACCGTGTGCAGCGCGCCGGGTGGAAAGTCGGCGAGGTGCCTATTATTTTCCAAAACCGCCAGCAAGGCGTATCCAAAATATCGCGGAACGAAATTATCAAGGCGCTCTACACGGTACTGCGTCTCTTCCGTGCGCGCCTGTTAGGGAAGGCGGCATGACGTCTCCTGAACCCGTGTGCTCGCTAGAGCACATCCGTTGCGATCTGTGCGGCGCGGATGATTGTGCGGTTCGTATCCCCTCGACGCTTGGTCGCCGCCAGCACGCCGACTGGAACGCTTACGCCTGCACCAACGGCGGTTACGGGTACCACGGTCCCATCGTGATGTGCAGACAGTGCGGATTTGTCTATGCCGACCCCAGACCGCAGAGTAACGAAGTGCTCGACATCTACGAAGCCGTGCAGGACCCGCTGTACGTCGAAGAGCGCGAGGGGCGTGTGTTGACCTTCGAGCACCATCTACGGCCTTTGGAACGTTGTACCGGCCCGGCGAATGGACGGCGCTTACTCGACGTAGGGGCGCATACCGGCGTCTTTGTGGACATTGCAACGCGCCACGGGTGGGATGCATGGGGCATCGAACCCAGTAAGTGGGCGGTCGAACAAGCCCGCGCGCAGGGTCTTCAGATGCATCTGGGTACGCTCGAAGAAGCTGCTTTTCCGGCCGGCCACTTTAGTGTTGTGACGATGTGGGACGTTATCGAACACGTCCCCGATCCTTTCAGTACATTGCAGGCTGCGTGGCGTGTGCTCGAACCCGGCGGCTTGCTCGTCGTCCATACGATGGATATCGATAGCCTCTTCTCACGGCTATTGGGCCGGCGCTGGCCCTGGTACATGGAGATGCACCTGTTTTACTTCTCGCGTCACACGCTGGCTGCTATGCTGAACAAGGCCGGATTTCGCGTGCAGTGGATGGGGGCGCAGGGCCGTTATCTGCAAGCCGGATATCTGGCGAGCCGGGTGACGGCGCTGGTCCCCTTGGTGGGACGCCCGCTGGAACGGTTGGTGACCTGGTTGAAATTGCATGAAATGGCGCTACGCATCAATCTGGGTGATCTTTTCACGACGTATGCGCAAAAAGTTGGCGAGTAACGGTGTGATTGACAACAACTATCGCTATGCTATAATTTCCTTGACCGATAACTTCGTTCATCTTACCGCCGGCGCTGACTTGACTGCAACGCTGGCGGTAGTGTTCTGTAAGGGTCTGGATGTACGACAAATCTGTGCTGTGAATTGATAAGGAGGCACAAACCGATGAGAAGCAAACGCTTAAAAGGATTGGGTGCGCTGGTGTTATTGGCGCTGACCTTGTCTACGCTGATTTTGGTTCCGCTGGCTGCGGCGCGCGAACTGCAAGCGTTCCCGCAGCAAGAACCTGGGACGAACCTCCTGGCGAATCCCGGATTCGAAGGGCTTGGCCGGGCTATAGATAACAGCACGCCCAATTACAACAACTGGACGCGCGATACCTTTAGCGGGGCGCAGTATGGTGAGATTTTCACACCCGAAGGTTGGGTCACTTGGTGGCAGGAAATTCTCGGAGAAATCGGCCGCCCAGAGTGTCATGTGATTGCCAAGGAGGCGCCTTTTTTGGAGCCGATGCGCATTTACAGCGGGTACTATGCTGCCAAGTGTTTTACGTATAACAGGCGACAAAACGCCGGTCATTTCCAGGTCGTACGTAATGTTGCCCCCGGCACCGTCGTCGAAGGGTTTTACTACGCGCACGCCTGGTCGTGTGGTGAGACCAGCCCAGGGGCTTTGTCTTGTGGCGATCCATATTCCTTTTTCTTCCGGGTAGGCATTGATCCCAACGGCGGCACAGACCCCTTTAGCCCCAACGTCGTGTGGAGCCAAGCTTACTACCATTATGACAAATTCGGCGTGGTAGGCCCGGTGCAGGCCACGGTCGGCGCGAGTGGGGCTGTGACCTTCTTCACCAACCACCAGGCTAAATGGCCGAATACGCACAACGACGCCTACACGGATCATATGGTCTTGCGAGTCGTCTCGCAGGGTACGCCCGCTCAGCCCACCCCCGAACCACCGCCGCCGACCCCAGAAACGCAACCCACACCTGTCCCCGTCGTGCCGCAGAATACGCCCACGCCGCGGCCTGATGGTGCGGTGGTGCACGTTGTCGTTGCCGGCGACACGATGTTCGGTCTGGCGATCCAATACGACGTCGACCTGGATGAGTTGCGCCGCCTCAATGCCGGCAACGTCATCAACGACTTCCTCTCCATCGGCCAGGAAGTGATCATCTCTGGGACGCCGCTGGCTGCGCCTACGACTGCGCCTGCGACACAACCTGAGACGCCCGCCGAACCGGCGACTGTAGAGCCGGCGACTGTAGAGCCGACACCCCCTGACACGACCGGCAATCTACCGGCTGCGCCCGCCGGCGACACGGCATCGCTGTGTGTGCTCGCCTATTACGACGCCAACAACGACATGTTCCGGCAAGTCGAAGCCGGTGAAATGGCGCTACCAAATGCTGAAATCACCATTGTGGGCATGTCTGGGCCGGCAGGGACGTATAGAACCGATGGAATCAGCGAGCCATACTGCTTCCAGAATCTCGAACCGGGCAACTACATTCTGCGACACACGCCTCCGCTCGGCTACAAACTCACCGACACGGGGCAGTGGAATATTCAGTTAGCTGCCGGGCAAGTCACTTCACTGAACCTGGGTTACGCGCGAGACGAGGACGCTGCGGAACCTGTAAGTGAGCAGGAGACCAGGGTGCCCGAGTCAGCCGAGACGACCGACGACGCCGAGGAACCTGGCGGCATTACCAGAGTCCTGAACACTGTCTTGCGTATCACCGGCATCATCGTCCTGGTTTTGGCCATCGCCGTGGGAGCGCTTTTCTTCTTGTCACGCCGGTCGATGTAGCCACTCTAACTAACAAATCGAACAGGCCATCGAAATCTCGATGGCCTGTTCGCTATAAACGCACAATTCACACACACTGAGGGTTAGAAGCCGTTACCATTCATCGTCTTCATCGTCATCTTCGTCGTCATCCCATTCCAAATCGTCTTCGTCTTCCTCTAGCTCATCCAAAGCATTGTCATCATCTTCGAAATCGTAGACGGCTTCGAGTTCCAGGGGATTGACATCCACGACCTCGAGTTCAATGCCACACCCTTCGCAGAAAATACGATCCCACCGTTCCAGATCGGACGGGATGACCAATTTGCCATTACATTCGGGACATCGCGCCATTTTCTCACTCCTGTAAAGATTCGTGCAAACAACTTCAACTTAGACTATAACGAAAATTCAGATAATGTCAACATTTTGACTTTTCTAATGACCGTGCTAAGATAATCGTAAGCAACTTAAAATGCATTTATATGTCCGTCATCATCGCTCTTTATGGAGAACTTATTTATGGAGACAACCCTTATACTCCGCATTATCGGCGTCATTATTTTCGGTTCGGCAGGAGCAGCCCTAGGCATTCAAATCGTTGAAATTCCCGCAATTCCTCAGTCCATTCACCTTTACGTCACCGTTGCCGGTGGCATAATCGGTGCGCTTTTTGGTTTTATTTTTATGCCCAGGTTGACGTTGAAGCCTTTCACCCGGCTGCGTCGCGCTATCCAACAACTCCCGGCGCACGTCATCTTTTCGGCGGCAGTGGGCCTCTTTCTAGGGTTGGCTTTGGGCGCTATCGCGGCCTATCCCTTGTCGCTGCTACCGCGCCCTCTAGGGCAGTTCCTACCCTTCGTCGTTGCGGCTGCCTTCGGCTACATTGGCCTGACGATCACCACGATGCGCCCTGATATGCTCCAAAGTCTGCGTGGCCGCTTTCTTCACGGTGAAACCCCGGCTGCCACTGCCGGTGAAACGGAAGAGCAATGCAAACCTGTGGTGCTGCTGGATACCAGTGTCATCATCGATGGCCGGATTGCCGATATTTGTCGTACCGGCTTCATTCAGGGTGAATTGATCGTGCCGCTGTTTGTGTTGAACGAATTGCAGCACGTGGCCGACTCCGCCGATACGCTGCGCCGCAATCGCGGGCGGCGTGGGCTGGAGATCCTGCGCCAATTGCAAGAGGATTCTCCGGTGCCGGTGCGCCTCACCGATGCCGATGCCCCGGCCGTGCGCGAGGTGGACGATAAACTCATCGCCCTGGCTAAAGAGATGGGCGGTTCCATTCTGACCAACGACTACAACCTCAACCGGGTTGCCGAACTCCAGGCCGTAACCGTGCTCAACGTCAACGAGCTGGCGAATGCCGTCAAGACCGTTCTGCTTCCTGGCGAGAGTTTCACAATTCACGTCCTCCAGGCCGGCAAAGAGCAGAATCAGGGGGTGGGGTATCTTGACGATGGCACGATGGTTGTAGTCGAAGAGGGATCGCGCTACATCGGCCAAACCATCGACGTGACCGTGAGTAAAATACTACAAACGGCGGCTGGCCGGATGATCTTTGCCCGGCCTGACAACGGTGAATAAGCGGAGCGTTGTGGGTTATGGCCCTCAAAGTTTACAATTACCTCAACCGTGAATTGCAGCGCTTCAAGCCACTGCGTCCCGAGCACGTGAGTCTGTATGCCTGTGGACCGACGGTCTACGATCACGCGCATCTCGGACATGCCAAGACGTATGTGGCTATGGACATCATCGTGCGTTATCTGCGCTATCTCGGCTACAACGTCCGCTACGTGCGTAATCTCACCGATGTGGGCCACCTGCTGGATACCGGCGAAGACCGCATCAGCCGGGGCGTGCGCCGCGACCGTGTCGAGCCGATGGAACTGGTAGAGACTTACATCAACAGCTTCAACGATGATATGGATGCGCTGGGCGTCGTTCGGCCCAACATCACCCCCCGTGCCACGTGTCACGTCCTTGAGATCATCGTCTGGGTGGAGGACTTGCTCAGCCGGGGTTATGCTTACGAGGTGGATGGCAACGTCTACTTTTCCGTTGAAAAGTTCCCGGAATACGGCAAGCTTTCCCAACGTCAGGTGGACGAGCAGCAGGCCGGCGCGCGCGTCGAAGTGCGCGAGGAAAAGCGCCATCCCGCCGACTTTGCGCTCTGGAAACGCGCCGATCCCGAACACCTGATGCGCTGGCCTAGCCCGTGGGGCGAAGGCTATCCCGGCTGGCACATCGAATGCTCGGTGATGGCGACCAAGTACCTGGGCGAGACCTTCGATATCCACGGCGGGGGGCTGGAAAACATGTTTCCCCACAACGAGTGCGAAATCGCGCAGGCTGAAGCCCGCAATGCTGCGCCTTTCGCCAATTACTGGTTGCTCGTTGGCTCCCTCACGGTCAACGGCGTGAAAATGAGCAAAAGCCTGGGCAACTTTCTCACGATCAAGGATGCCCTCAGCCTGTACTCCGCTGAGGCCATCCGCTACTTCATCCTCAGCAGCCACTACCGTGGGCCGGTCGATTTCAGCCGCGACGCACTCCAGGCGGCGCAGCGCGGCGTTGGCCGTCTGCACAACACGGTGCGCAAGCTCCGCTACGCGATGAAAGACGCCGCCTCGGCAGCGGGGACGGCGGTGCTGGCACAGGTCGGCAGCCTGGACGATTACCGCGAGGAGTTCCAGGCAGCGATGGATGACGACTTCAATACCCCCCAGGCGTTGGCGACGCTGTTCGAGTTCGTCAAAGAGGTCAACCGTCACCTGGATGAGAATCCGCGCCATACGATGGGGACGCTGGCCGCGATGGACCGCATCTTCCGCGACTTGAGCGGAAAGGTCCTCGGCATTGTGCCCGACAATCTGGAAGAGCGCGAGGGTGGGCCGGCCGTCGCGGGTTTGGTCGAATTCTTGCTGGAACTGCGCCAGCAAGCCCGCGAGGCGCGGGAGTGGAGCCGGGCAGATCTCATTCGCAGTCGCCTGACGGAGTTGGGGATCCTCATCGAAGACGGCCCCGACGACACGACGTGGCGATTGGCCTGATGAGGTAACGGCCGTGCGCGAGTGGCTCTTCGGGCGGCAGGCGGTTCACGAGTCGTTGCGCGCTGGACGTAGACAACCCGCGCGTTTGCTCTTGCTCGAAGGCGCCGTCCGTGCGCCGATCATCGACGAAATTACAGCAGCAGCGCAGCAACGGCGCATCCCCATTGAAAAATGCCCGCGCCAGCTCATCGGGCGCATCCTCGGTCACGAGGAACACCAGGGCGTAGCGCTGGAAACCTCCGCTTACCCTTATGCTGACATTCACGCCATGCTCGATCTAGCCCACGCGCGCCAGGAACCCGCATTGCTCTTGCTGCTCGATTTGATCCAGGATATCCATAACCTGGGCAGTTTGCTGCGCACTGCCGAGGCTGCGGGCGTGCACGGGGTCGTGATTCAGGAACGTCGCGCGGCCGGCGTCACCCCTGCTACGGTCAACACCTCATCCGGGGCGGTGGAACATCTCCTCGTGGCGCAAGTGACCAACCTGGTGAAAGAGATGGAGCGGCTCAAGGCGCTCGATCTCTGGATTGCCGGACTGGAGGCCGCGCCCGGCGCCCGGCCCTACACGGAGACAAACATGATTTTGCCGTTGGCCATCGTCGTGGGGAGCGAGGGCGCAGGACTGCGGCGTCTGGTGCGTGAGCGTTGCGATTGGTTGATATCCATCCCTATGCGCGGGCAGATCAATTCACTGAACGCCGCCGTCGCCGGGTCGTTGGCCCTCTACGAAGCCCTGCGCCAACGCGCTTTGTAAAAGCGCACGCTATAGTTCTAGCACCATCTGCATCAACGGACGGTGCAGTTCGAAGCCTACATCGTACAATGCCTGTGCTAATGGCGCTTGATCGGCGACGAGCGCGATCACCGGCCACGGCGCAAACCGCCGCGTTGCGTGCAGCGCCTGCACCACAGTTGCTTGTGCGCCGGTTTCACCCGTTTGCGGGTGGGCGAGCATATCCCACACGTGAAACCGGCTGCGCCTGTCGGTCTTGACGCGCAAGGCCAGTCGCGCCTCGGTGTCGCCGTATAGCCAGGCCCCTTCGTGCTCGCCGGAAAACCACAGATCGAGCTTGCGTTCGAGTCCGCCGTAGCTGTACTCGTTGGGCCGGATTTCGAGCACCCACTTCTGGCGTCGATTATAGACCTCGTCGGCCAACTGCGTCCACAATAGACGATCCTTTGGTTTGCTTGCCCGCCACGCCACCTCCGTTTGTCCGGCATTGGGCCAGGGCGTGTTCGCCGGCCGGATCAAGTGCAGTTGCCGGCCCACCGCTTCGAAGCCTATGTGCGCATACAGCCCGCACGCAGCAGGATTGTCCTCGCGCACTTCCAGGCCAATCCAACGCGCACCCTGTTGTTGCGCAGCGGTCACGGCTGCTTCGACCATCGCCCGTCCGATGCCCATCCCCCGGTATTGCGGGTGAACGACCACGTTGCCGATCATCTGACCGCGACTGCGGCTTGGGAGTGCGTAGCGCAGCGAAAGATTCCCGACGATGCGCCCTTCCTCGACCCATACAAAGCCGGCCGGTTCCAGGTCTGTGTTCAGCCCCAATGCAGACAGCGTCCGCCGCTGTGCGATCTGGCGCATCTGCGCCAACATCTTCAGCCCTTGCGGGTCTAGCTCATTCTCGAAACCCAGCGCGACCAGATCAACAATCGCCAGCGCGTCCCGCTGTGGGTCCACCGGTCTGACGCCGCTGTGTGCTCTCACCTTCACTACCGTCATCTGTACCGTATCCTGTCCCTGTCAGCTCCAAAAGGATTATCCTGGCGAAGGTTTGACGAAATAGACTTGTTTCACAGTCTCGTTCGCAACCTTCGCCAGGGATGCTGAGTCGCTACCAAAATTATACCATTTTGAGCCAAGTTTGCTGTGGCGCGCCGATTGCATTAACTGCGCCTCAGTCTATAATGAGAAGGAATGAAAAGCTATGGCGCTTGATTGAACAGATCGGCTATCTGATTAAAGACTACCAGACTGCTTTCGAGGAGGGAACCTGATGAAACGAATTCGCGTGTGGTTGTGGATGGCGCTGTTAGGGACGCTCGTCTTGACCGCGTGTACCGACCCAATTCTGACCCCCCAGGTCATCGTCACGACCCCAGTGCCCAACAACACACCCACCCCCATTCCGCCAACCATGACGCCTTCGCCGACGCCGGAACCACAGGCGGCTTTGATCAATGGGCAGCCCATCCTCCTCGCCGATTACGAGCGTGAGGTGGCGCTCTACGTGGAATCGATGGCGGCGGCGGGCCAAGATGCCTCCACCGATGAGGGCCAGGATGCCGTGGCGCAAGGACGCTCGTTGGTTCTGGAAATGATGATCAACCAGGTGTTGATTGAGCAGGCTGCCCAGGTTGCCGGCGTCACGGTCAGTGATGAGGAACTCGATTCCACCATCCAGATGCTGCGTGAAGAGACCGGGGAAGAGGCATTTCAAAAGTGGCTCGCCGATCAGGGGATGTCGCCGGAGGAATTCCGCGTCCGGCTGCGGCGTGATATGATCGCCACGCAGATGGCAAACCGCGCTGTCGAAGTTGTCCCCACGCACAGTGAGCACATCCACGCGCGGCATATCCTGGCTAACAGTGAGGAAGAGGCGCGACAAATCCTGAGCCAGCTTCAGGCCGGCGGCGACTTTGTGAGCCTGGCGCGCACCTATTCGCAGGATACCAGCACCCGCGATACCGGCGGTGACCTCGGCCTTTTCCCACCAGGCATCTTGACCGCGCCGGAAGTGGAAGCGGTGGCCTTTGCCCTCCAACCGGGACAGTTCAGTGACGTGATCCAGAGCAGTATGGGCTACCACATTGTTCAGCTCGTGGAACGCGTCCCTGATATGGAAATCGACCCCGAGCATATGCGCTTGCTGCGCGAAAAGGCCTCGCGTGAGTGGCTGGAAGGGCTGCGCACGGCGGCAACCATCGAGCGTTTTGTTGCATCTACACCGTAGGAGAGAGCCATGAGAAGCAAAGATCGGTTGTTCAATGTTCTGAGTCTGGTGATACTGGCTTTGACCTTCATCACGGTCCTGTGCTACATCCTGATTGCCGTCAACCCTTACCTGCCTATCAATCCCTTCCCGCCGCCTCCCCGGCAGATCGCCGTGGTCGCCACCAACACGCCAACACCTACACCGGGACGCTCCCCCGTCGCCACGTGGACGCCGACCAACACACCCACCATCACGCCGACGCCGCCGGCGACCTTTACACCGACGGCAACCCGCACGCCGACACCGATTACGCCATCCCCCACGCGGACGAACACGCCAACGCCGACGCCGCGCGTCACCCGTTCGCCGTGGCCTTTCACCTACGAGATTACGTATGAGACCCCGGTCTACGGCTGTAACTGGCTTGGGGTCGGTGGCACCGTCGTCGATATCGATGGCAATGAGTTGCGCGGTTATCCCATTCACATCTGGGGCGGCGGAATTGATGTCGTCGTTACCTCAGGGGATAATCAACGTTACGGTGATGCCGGGTGGGAACAGTTCTTCCTCCCCTATCCACAGGAACTCAGGGATGTGTTCCGCGTGCAGATTCACGACAAGAATAATCCGAACCATCCGCCGGTTTCGCAGGAAATCGTTTTGAACTTCCCCGGTTTCTGCTCGCAATCGCTGGCGAGGATCGTTTTTACCAAGAATCACTGATGGGTACGCTATACGTTGTTGGCACGCCCATCGGGAATCTGGAAGATATCACGCTGCGCGCGGTGCGCGTCCTCCAGGACGTGCAACTGATCGCGGCGGAGGACACGCGCAAGGCCCGCATCCTATTGGACCGGCACGCGATCCGCACGCCGGTTACGTCTTTTTTCGAGGGCAATGAACGCTACAAGCTCGACGCGATTCTGGCGGCGTTGGCTGCCGGCGACGTGGCCTTGATCTCGGAAGCCGGCATGCCCGGCATCTCCGATCCAGGCTATCCATTGATCCAGGCCGCCATTGCCCAGGCGATTCCGGTCGTCCCGGTCCCCGGCCCCTCGGCGCACACGGCGGCGTTGATCGTATCGGGTTTACCCACCGATAGCTTTTGCTTTTTGGGCTTCCTGCCCCGGAAAAAGTCCGAGCGCGAGGCGCGCTTGGCAGAAGTGGCGGCGCTCCAGGCGACGCTGGTGTGCTACGAAGCCCCGCATCGCCTGCGCGTGACGTTGGAGGCGCTGCACGCCGTCTTGGGTAACCGCGCCATCGCCCTGTGCCGTGAGCTGACCAAGCTCTACGAGGAGGTCTGGCGCGGCGACGTGGCGGGGGCATTGGCCCATATTGCGGAGACGCCGCCGCGCGGCGAGTACACGCTCGTGATCGCCGGCGCGCCGGAAGATGCGGGACGGTGGGAGACTGAGGAAGTGCGCATGGCCCTGGCAGATCGCATCGCGGCAGGACTCTCGCGGTCGCAGGCGGCACGTGAGGTTGCGGCTCTGTCCGGTTGGTCCCGCCGCGACGTTTACGATGTAGAGACATAACCGGGAAGAAAGCAGTAACTGGATCATCAACCAGAGGCAAAGTCATGAACCTAGATACACTTCCCCATGTTGAAGCGCGCCCATATTTACTGCAAAACAGTATTCAACACTATCCCTGGGGTACCCACGGGAATCAGGCCTTTATCCCGAATCTACTAGGTTTTAAGCCGGAACCTAGGGTACCCTATGCTGAATTGTGGATAGGCGCACATCCCAAAGCCCCGTCCACCATCGTAGTTGGGGAAATGGCAGTCCCTTTAGATCAATGGATCAATGCATATCCGCTACAAATCCTGGGAAGCAAGATCGCAAACAAGTTTTCAAATCAACTGCCGTTTTTGTTTAAGGTCTTATCGGCGGGTGAACCCTTATCCATACAAGTGCATCCCAACAAGACACAGGCAAACGCTCTGCATACGCGTGATCCTATACACTATCCAGATGCTAATCACAAACCCGAGCTAGCCATTGCCCTTGATTCGTTAACGGCCTTGATGGGGATCAAGCCCTGGGCTGAACTTCAAGAAACCCTAAGCCGTTACCCGGAGATCGCTAATTTTATCGGAAAGCGTGTGTGCGCCAGCGTGCTTACTCTGGCGACTCCAGACCCCCCAAAGCAGCAGACACTCATCCAAACTTTGTTCTCAACGCTGGTCACCAATTCAATGCACTACGAGCAGGAATTGGGGCGCGCTATCGAGCAGTTGGCTGGACGGCTAAGCACATTTTCCTCTTTGGAAGAGATTGAGGGTCTCTTTCTCAATCTTCGAGCGAAGTATACTGGACCGGATGTGGGACTATTCGCGATGTTCTTGCTAAATCTGGTTCACCTTTCGGGAGGGCAAGGACTCTTTACCGATGCAGGGACTCCGCATGCCTATATACAAGGGAATATTGTTGAATGTATGGCTAACTCCGACAATGTTGTGCGCGTTGGTTTGACGGATAAATTTACCGACCCTGAAAATTTGATCGAAGTCATCGATTATTCACCTGCTCCCCTGTCTATCCTGGTGAATGATCCGAATGTAGAAGAGAAAATCTACCAAACGCCTGCCTCTGAGTTTCGCGTCAGTAGACTAAAACTCAGTTCGTCAACAGAGCGACGAGAGACGACTGAAAATACGCTCAAGTTATTTTTGGTGACAAAAGGTGCAGCCGTTGTCCGTTGGAACTCTGGGTCCGAAGATGGCAGAATTCTTTTGCAGCAAGGCCAATCTATCCTGATTCCTGCTTGTCTGCGTGATTTCCGGTTGAGTACGGAAGCATCGGGCGAACTGTTTAAGGTGGAAGTACCTATTTCTGATCAAGGCGGCTAGATATGCAAACCGAACCGTATTTTCAAAAGGATGCTTATCTCAAAGTTTTCGACGCCAACGTGCTTGCCGTGGAAGGCCAGGACGTGGCGCTGGATGCCACGGCCTTCTACCCTGGCGGTGGTGGACAACCTCAGGACCTCGGGTTTTTGCAGGCTGGTGACACACGTTGTTCCGTCTTTGCGCTGCATCGCCAGGATGATCTGATCTGGCACACGGTTGAAGGCACGCCGCCCCAAGTGGGGACGCGCGTCCAGGGAGCGCTGGACTGGGAACGCCGTTACGCGCTGATGCGCACCCACACGGCGCTACACGTCCTCTGCGGCGTCGTCTGGCGCGATTACGGCGCGAAAGTGACCGGCGGCAATATGCAGCCGTTGCAAGGACGGTTGGACTTCGAGTTCGAGAACTTGCAGCGCGAGTTGGTGGACGAGATCGAGGCCAAGATCAACGCAGAGATCGCGGCGGCGCATCCCGTGCGCGTCGATTTCCTCCCACGCGCCGAAGCCGACCTGCACCCCGACCTCATCCGCACCAAAATCAACCTACTGCCGCCGGGCATCACCGTCGTGCGCATCGTCGAAATCGTCGGGCTGGACGTTCAGGCCGATGGCGGCACGCATGTGGCGAACACGCAGGAAGTTGGCCCCATCCGCATCAGCGATTACAAAAGCAAGGGCCGCATCAACAAGCGGCTTGAGCTGACGCTTCTACCCCTCAGGACATTTGCATAAGCCGAATCTTCGACAGACAAGGCAATATTTCACCGCCGAGTACCCAGAGGCCGTTGAGAAAACCAGACAAAAAACCTCTGTAGTATAACAAAGCCCTTCGGACTGGATTTCAGCCCGAAGGGCTTCGTTCTTTTGGCGCAGCGGCTTCAGCCCGGCGCTTATAGGCCCGCGCGTTGCGCCGCGACCGCCTGCACTTCCTTGAGCAGCGTGCGCGCGCGTGCATCGATGCCGTTCAGTTCCGCGAGCCACGCCTCTTTGCGTGCTGCATCCAGGATACCGGCGGCGTTGACCCGCACGTTGAGCGCCGCGCTCTGGATGCTCGCCATCGCCATCCACGCGGCGGTGGCGGCGTCAGAAGCCGCATTGACGTTGCCCTTGCTGGCGACGAGTAACGCGAGTTCCAGCGCCTCGAGCGCCGCCCGCGCCGTCGCCAGCGGGACTTCGGTGGCATGGACTGTCGCGGCTTGGATGGCTGCGTCGCGGATTTGCTGCTCTTCTTCGGTGGTCTTCGGCAGTTTGTAGGCTGCCATCACCGCGTTGAACGCGGCGCTATCTTCATCCATCGCGGTAGTGAGTGCAGCCCGCAGCTTTTCCGCCTGCGTCACGGCCTCGGCTGCCTCATCTTGCACGTCGGCGTAACGGCGCTTGCCCACCGTCAGCCGCCCGACCATCGCTACGAGCGACGCCGATAATGCGCCGGCCAGGGCCGCGACTGCGCCGCCGCCGGGCGCGGCAGAGTTCGCCGCTACCGCATCCAAAAAGCCGACCGGCGCGCCTTCGTCGAGCGCCGCGAGTTTGTTTTCGAGGATTTGTCCCGGTTCGAAAAGGTCAAGTTGCAAGTGCCACTGCGCCGCATCCACCAACGCTTGCTGCGGGATAAGGCCCACCAACTCTGTGTGCGTGACTGCCACGCCATAGCGCGCCGCCTCGCTGTGGATCGTTTCCATCACCTGGTGGATCGGCGTCTGCGGGAAGTTGGTCAGGTTCATGGAGACCTGCGCCTGTCCTGCCACCAACAGCCCTATCGCTTTGACGTAGCGATAGCCACCGCTGGAGTGGCGCAGCGCCCGTGCGATTCTCTGCGCGACGCGCACGTTGTCCGTGTTGAGGTAGGCGTTGAAGGCCACCAGGAAAGGCCGTGCGCCGATGATCGTCGCCCCGGCTTTGCCCACCGCCGCCGGTCCAAAATCTGGGTCGCGGGCGGGATTCTTGCCGATCTCGTCCTTGAGCGCCTCGTATTCGCCGCGCCGCACATCCTCGAGATTGACGCGCTCCGGGCGCAGCGCTGCCTGCTCGTAGAGGTACACGGGGATGCCCAGTTCTTCGCCCACACGGCGGCCTAAATCGCGGGCCAGCGCCACGCAATCCGCCATCGTCACGCCGCTGATGGGCACGAACGGCACCACGTCGGTCGCGCCCAGCCGGGGGTGTTCGCCGCGATGTGTGTCCAGGTCAATCAACGCCGCCGCGGTCTTGATTCCCTGAAACGCAGCCTCTTGCACGGCTGCCGGGGGGCCTACCAGCGTGACCACCGAGCGGTTGTGATCTACGTCCGATTCGAAGTCCAGCACTCGCGCTTCGGGGACGGCACGCATCGCCTCCACAATCGCCGCAATCACGTCGACGCGCCGGCCTTCGCTGAAGTTAGGAACACATTCGACGAGTGTTTTCATCGCTCACCACACGTGGGAGATTGGTGGTTTGGGCTTTTCTTCCGTAGCTGCAGATGCATCGGAAACCTCTTCGGCTTCCAAATCGATGACCTGAGCTGTAGGTGGAATTCTCCATGTGGATGATGCGGGTTGTTCTTCGCCGGGTGGCGTGGCGCTCATCTCAAGCTGGTCTTTGTCCTGATGCTCGGAGACCAGCGTTGGCGGGCACACGTCGATAAAGAGCCGCATCCCGATCAGGAAAATCGCCAGATCATCCAATTGACCTAGTCCCAGCGCCACGTCGGGGATCAGGTCCACCGGGGAGAGGATGTAGAGCAATGTCAAGATGGGCACCAGCTTGGTAACAAACGGGACACGGCCATCCCACAACAACTCCCAGGCCAGGCGAAAATGGCCGAAAAAGTCCTTTAACCATCCCATCAGCGCGCCCACGTCACTTGCACGCTCTGGATATTGCATTTTATCGTCGGACATAGTGCCTCCTTATGCCAATCGGCTTTTTGACAGGATTAACAGGATTCTCAGGATTGTTCGTTCCGTAAATTCTATCCAAAAAGAAAACCATGTACCTACTGATTATAGTCTGAGCCGCATAGGCTGCAAATGCTGGCGCAAAACTGCGTCGCGCAAATTAGGTTATAATACTACGAGGAAAGCACTGAAGAGGTTGTTATGCCATATCTGATCGACGGACACAATGTTATCGCCGCCCTGCCGGATATCGATTTGGAAGACCCGGACGACGAGGCCAAACTCGTCGTCAAGCTGCGCGCATGGAGCGGGCGCGTGCGGCGCAAGGCCATCGTCATTTTCGACGGTGGGATTCCGGGCGGGCCATCACGCGTGCTTTCCTCACCTGAAGTACGCGTCGTCTTTGCGGCGAAACACCACAGTACGGCGGATCGCATTATCAAAGAGCGGCTATCTTCGCTGCCCGATGCGCCCAACTGGACGGTGGTTTCGTCGGATCACGAGGTGCTGGACAACGCGCGGATGACCGGTGCGAAGACGCTGTCGGCGCAGGAATTCGCCGAGCGGCTGACCCAAACGCTGGAAGTAGAGAAGGAAAAGCCGGGAGGCGTGCCGGCGGCGGAGGTTGCCGCGTGGTTGGAGGTTTTCGAGGGCCACGCTGCGTCAAAAAATGTCGCAGTATCAGAGTTGCCCGTTGCGCCGCAGGTCGCGCCTGCGCCAGAGCCAGCGCCGCCTGCTGCCCCTCCCGTTTCTCGGAAGCAAGCGCAGCGAGCCAAACAGCGCGCGTTGGAACAAGTTACACCACAGACGCCACCATCGCGTACTACGCGCTCCATCGCCGAACAGATGGGGAAGTCCCCGCCTCCGCCGCCTACACGGGAAAAGCCCGCCGGGTATGGTGGGAAGCCCGACGAGGTGTCTCCTGAAGAGGTGGAATCCTGGTTGGAAGTCTTCCACGACGCGCCGGAGAGCCGAATTCCACCACCCAAGCCCAGGCCACCCGCGCCGCCGCGCCAGCCCAAGCCATTGGTGGTAAAAAAACACGGAGCGCTGTCTGCCGAAGAGGTCCAGAGCTGGTTGCAAGTTTTCGGTGATGTCGTCGAAACGCCTGAGCCTGAGCCTATGCCTGCTTCCGATAAGCCAGGGAAGCGCTCTCCCACGCAAGATAAATCAAAGCCCTCGCAGGCTCGGTTGGTCAAACGCAAGCGGCAGCTCGTTTCGGCGGACGATGAGGAGCCAAGTGGCCTCTCAAAAGAAGACGAAGAATTGTGGCTGCGCCTATACGGCCATGGTGACCGCTAGACAGTCGGCCTTGACCGATCTGCTTGAAAACTAAACCACGAATATACATGAATCTTCACGAATGAAGGCAAAATTAGTGTATATTCGTGCCGATTCGTCGTAGATTCTTTCCTTCTACCCAATCAGCTCCAGCAAATCCGCCGTAGACGGCACCACCAGATGCGCGCCGGCCCGCCATAGCTCGGCTTCCTCGCCGAAGCCGCACAGCACACCGACCGTCCACGCTCCCGCGCGCCGTCCCGAAAGGATGTCCATTGTCGTGTCGCCGACCATCACGCAGGCCTCCGGCGACAGCCCCAGCATTTTGGCCGCATAAAGTACCGGTTCGGGATGTGGTTTGAGGCGCTTCGTTGTGGTGTTGTTCACGGTGAGTGCGAAATAGGCGACGAGATCGTGCTGGTGCAGAAATTCCATGGCGTCCTCTGAGCAGCGCGTTGAAACCACCGCGAGCGTCGCGCGTTCGGCCAGGTGCGCCAACAGCGGTTTCACCCCTTCGATGAGGCGAAACGTGGGATCGGTGCGCGCGTGCAGCATCCGCCGGACGCCGAAGAGGACGGCGTCCAGCCCTACTATATCCACTGCCGTGATCGCGTAGTTCATCGGCGTCTCCCCGGCCATGACCATGCGGCGGGCCAGCCGGTGTGCGCGTTCGTCGCCGAGAAAGCGCAACCGGCGCGTTAATTTCTCCACCGCCTGATCGTCGGTGTCCATCAGCGTGCCATCCAGATCGAAGAACCAGCCCTGGATTTGGTCGAACGGAATGGGAATTGTAGACATCATCTACGTTTGATCCTCTCCCGGATACAGCGATTGCAGCAGCGACTCCGCCACCGCCCGGTTGATTTTGCGGAACTGCCCCTCGGTCTCCAGCGTCACGATCCCCATATCGGTCAGTTGATCCACCAACCGCGCGGAGCGAGTGTAGCCGATGCGCAGGCGGCGTTGGAGCAAAGAGACCGAGGCCCGGTTTTCGGCCAGGAAGATTTCCACGGCGGTAGGCAGCAGTTGATCCTCGAATTGCCCGGCGAGTTGTGTCTCTTCCTCGAAGTCGGGGAAGAGCGCTGGCTGGGCCGGTGCAATCTCGTCGGCACGCGCGGCGGCCATCGGCTTGGGGAAGTCCACTTGCTGCGGTTTTTGCCCCGGTTCCACCGCGTTGCGCCAAAAGTGGATCAGGCGATCCAGCTCGTGGTCGGAGACGAAGGCCCCTTGCAGGCGCAGCGGTTGGCTGACGTCCGGCGGCATAAAGAGCATATCGCCGCGTCCGAGCAACCGCTCCGCTCCCGGCATATCGAGGATCACGCGCGAGTCCACCGACGAGGCCACGGCGAAGGCCACCCGCGAGGGGAAGTTGGCCTTGATCAGCCCCGTTACCACGTCGACGCTGGGGCGCTGCGTGGCGATGATGAGGTGGATGCCCGTAGCGCGCGCCATCTGCGCCAGGCGGCACAGCACGCGCTCCGTCTCCTCTGGCGACTGGAGCATCAGGTCTGCCAACTCATCTACCAGCACGGTGATGTAGGGAATGGGAGTTTCTTCCGTCAATTTGCTCACGCGCTGGTTGAAGTCCTCGATGTTACGCGCGCCGATCTGCGCAAAGCGGCGGTAGCGGCTATCCATTTCGCGCATCACCCACTTCAGCGCAGGCACAACTCGATCCACATCCACGATGACCGGCGACAGCAGATGCGGGATGCCGTTGTACTGCGTCAGTTCGACCCGTTTGGGATCGACCATCATCAATCGCAGTGTGTCCGGCGTGTTCTGCAACAGCAGCGCCGCAACCACGGAGTTCACACACACCGACTTGCCCGCGCCGGTTGCGCCGGCGATGAGCATGTGCGGCATCGCGCGCAAATCCGCCGCCACTGCCTGTCCGGAGACATCTTGCCCCAGGCCCAGCCGCAGACGGCCCTTCAGCTTGCCGAAGGCTTCCGACTCCATAATGTCGCGCAGGGAGACCACAGCCGGCTCCTCGTTGGGCACTTCGATGCCCACCAACCCTTTGCCGGGGATAGGGGCCTGGATGCGGATACTGCGCGCGGAAAGCGCCAGCGCCAGGTCATCGGCCAGACTGGTGATCTTGCTGACTTTGACCTTAGTCGTGCGTCCGGTACGCGCGGTGAGAAAGAGCGGTTCCGTGCCAAACTGCGTGACCACCGGACCCTGGTTGATTTCACGCACGCGCACGGGCGCGCCCAGGCTTTCCAGCGTCTTCTCGATGATGCGCACTTGCTTGCGGATCAGGTCCTCGCTGTAGTACTGCTCGCTGCCCTCTTCCAGGACATCGACGACGCTCGGCAAGCGCCAGGATTGTGCCCCGACCGTCATCGAGAGGTGGTCAAATTCTCCGTAATTGTTGCCGTTGCCATTCGTAGGCCGGGAGGCGACGTTGATGCGCACCTCGTCATCATGCGTTTTGCGCCCGCGTGTGCCTTTGGGTGACGCAACATCGGCCATACCGCCGATGATTTTGGGGCCGGCGGGTGGGCCGGTCGGCGCCATCGTGTTGGGTGGTAGCGATAGTTGCGTCACATCCCAGGGCGGAGTCGTCTGTTGGTCGGCAGTCCGCCGCGCCTCTGCACGTTCGGCTAACAGCCGGACTGCATCGGCGGGCGAGATGCCGGCGATGAACGTCACGATGACCAGCCAGACCAGGATGAGGAAGATCGTGGTGCCGGCCTTGCCGAGCGCCTTGACGCCTACATCTAGCATCAGCGCGCCGATCAATCCGCCGCCCACGCCGCCTTGCCCTAGTCGATAGAAGTCGATTTGCGGCCACACAAAACTGGTAATCAGATGCAGCGTCATCAAGGCGACAAAGAACCCGGCAATTACGCCCACGATCTGCTCGGGATCAATTTTTGGCAGGCGCTCCTCGAAGTGGCGCAGGATAAGCCACAGGCCCACCCCGCCGAAGAACAGCGGCACGACGTACATCCCCCACCCGAACGTCTGCGCCAGAAGGGAAATCCACCATTTCGTCAATGTGCCTTGTTGCGCCGAGATAAAGCTCAGGATTGTGAGCAGGGCCAGGAAGAACAAAATCCAGCCTACAATATCCAGCTTTTGATCGTTGCTCAGGCGATTCCACAGCGATTCGCGCGGTTTTTTGCGTGTGCTACGCCGGCTGCTCGACGACCGCCCGCGTGATGTGGAACGGCTGCTTGAACGTGAAGAACTGCTACTTTTAGTCATAGTCTATCTCGTTATCTTTCGGAATTCAAATCTGGAATGAACCACAGAGACACAGAGAGCACGGAGTTGTTTATGTTTTATCCTCTGTGGTCTCCGTGTCTCTGTGGTAAAAATGCTTGCTCAAGGTTTTCGTCCTAGCGCAGCCTCGATGGCTTCTTCCACCGAGCGCACCGGGATCAGGGTTAGCCCGTCAGGCGGGCGCAATTGTTTGCGCTGCATGCTCCGGGGGATGAGGATTTTGGTGAAGCCCAGACGCGCGGCTTCGCTCATCCGTGACTCCAACTGGCTCACCGAGCGCACTTCGCCCGAAAGCCCCACTTCACCGACGACCGCCACATCTGCCGGAACGGGCTGGTCGCGCAAGCTCGAAGCCAGCGCTACCGCTACGGCGAGGTCGGCGGCCGGCTCCTCGATTTGCAGCCCGCCAACGACGTTGGCGAAGATGTCCTGCTCGTCCAGCCGTAGCCCCACCCGACGGGTGAGTACGGCGACGGTGAGTAGCAGGCGGTTGAAGTCCAGGCCGTTGACGGTGCGGCGCGGATTGCCAAAGCTGGTGTGACTCGCCAATGCCTGAATCTCCACCAGGAGCGGGCGCGTGCCTTCCATGGTGACGGCGATGGTCGAACCCGGCACGTTCACCATACGCTCGGCGAGGAACGCTTCCGAAGGGTTAGCGACTTCGACGAGGCCCTGTTCCTGCATCTCGAACACGCCCACCTCGGAGGTCGCGCCGAAGCGGTTCTTCACACCGCGCAGCAGCCGGTACGTGTGGAAGGGATCGCCTTCCAGATACAGCACCGTATCGACGATGTGTTCCAAAACCTTCGGCCCGGCAATCGATCCTTGCTTGGTGACGTGTCCCACCAGGAAGACGGGCACACCGCTCTCTTTCGCCCAACGTTGGAAGCTGACCGCGCACTCGCGCACCTGGCTCACACTGCCCGCTGCCGACGTCATATCCTCATTGTGGACGGTTTGGATGGAATCGACGACTAACGCTTGTAGCGCCGGTTGCATCGCGCCGGCCTGGGCGAGGATGGCGCCGGCCTCGGTTTCCGAGAGCAAGTACAGCGGATCACCCTCGATGCCCAGACGCTTGGCGCGCATCTTGATCTGCCGGGGGGACTCTTCGCCGGAGACGTAGAGCACGGGGCGTTCGGTCGAACCGAGCGCCGCGGCGACTTGCAGCAACAGCGTCGATTTGCCGATGCCCGGTTCGCCGCCGATGAGCACGACGGAGCCGGGCACCAATCCACCGCCAAGGACGCGGGCAAATTCCTGCATCACCACCGGGATCCGCTCCACATCGCCGACACCGACCTGGCTCAACGGCTGCGGGCGCTGCGCCAGGCGCGTCGAAGGTGCGGTTGTCCCGCCGCCGTCCTGCTCCAGCAGGACTTCAACCAGGGACTCCCACGCGCCGCAGTTGGGGCACTTGCCCATGTGTCGCGCGTAGCTCCAGTTGCATTGCTGGCAGACCCAGCGACTCTCCCGTTTGGCCATGGCCTTCTCCTTAGCGCCTGATCACCCTTGCGAAGGTTCTGAACCTTCGCAAGGGTTTCTTTTCCCTTTCCCTTATTATACTAGAACATATATTCTATAACAAGGGGCAAAATTAATAAACTAGCCATCAGCTTGTAGCGATCAGTGTTCATGTTATGCGCAATCCAGTTTTTTACACCGAAAGGGCCAAAAGACAAATCGCCGAATCACCGACTTTCGATTATACTATAGTAGTAACACATCGCGGAGAACGACTCTCCGACGAACGCCTATCCGACTATCTGACTGATGACGACAATGACCGACGCGACACCTCGTTTGTTGGCCGATGCGATGCTCGGCAAGCTGGCTCGCTGGCTGCGTATCTTAGGGTACGACACGCTGTATATGCAAGACGACGACGTCAGCATTGCGCAGCGCGCCCGCGCGGAGGGGCGCATCGTGCTGACGCGCGATCACGGCCTGGCGGAACGGCGTGGGCTACGCACACTTTTCATCAACGCGCAAGACCTCGATGCACAACTCGAAGAGGTGGTCACTGCCCTGGGCCGGCCCGTCGACGCTGCGCCGCGCTGTATGCTCTGCAACGGCAAACTGCGGCGCATCCCGGTCGAGGTCGCGCGCTCCTTCGTGCCGGCGTATGTGGCGCAGACACACACCTTGTTTCACCGCTGCGCCGAATGTGGTAAAATCTATTGGCAAGGGACGCATTGGCAGGGTATCGCGCGCCAGCTGGACGAGGTTTGACAAATTCACCGACCTGGCTATAATGACCCGACAGCCGAACCTTCAAGGGGTCGGCTCATGTTTTGTATTAGGGCCTATGATCATAGGCTTATGGATAAGGGAGGAAAACGTGTACGCAGTTATCAAATCGGGAGGACACCAGTACAAGGCCAGCGTCGGGAGCGATCTCATTGTCGAGCGGCTTCCGTACCCGGTGGGCGCACAAGTGGAACTGGATCAGGTTTATTTGTTGGATGATGGCGAGGAAGTGCTGGTGGGGCAGCCGACGGTCGAGGGTGCGGTAGTGCGCGCGACCGTTGTGGATGAATTCCGCGGCCCCAAAATTCGCATCTTCAAGTATCGCCCCAAGGAGCGATATCGCCGTCGCCTGGGTCATCGCCAGACCTATATGCGTCTGCGCGTTGACGATATTGTGAAGGGAGCATAGCACAATGGCACGCAAGAAGGCAACTGGAACGAACGGTCGCGACAGTCGCGCCAAGCGGCGCGGTGTCAAGAAATACGGTGGCGAAGCCGTCATCACCGGCAATATCATCGTGCGTCAGGTCGGGATGCGCATCAAACCCGGCGTCAATGTGGGCATGGGCAAGGACTACACGCTCTTCGCGTTGACCGATGGGCGCGTCAAGTACGACGTTGTCCACGGGCGCAAGCGGGTGAACGTTGTCGTTGCTGAAGGAGGTATGGCCGCATGAAGCCACAGATTCATCCCAATTGGTATCCTGAAGCGAAGGCCATCTGCGCTTGCGGCGAGGTATGGACAATTGGTGCGACGGTGCCGGAATTGCGCACCGATGTGTGTGCCAAGTGCCATCCTTACTTCACCGGTGAGCAGCGCATCGTAGACACGGAAGGTCAGGTCGATCGCTTTATGCGCCGCCTGCAAGCCCGTGAAGACGCGCTCCGCGAGGTCGAGCAGCGCAAGGCCGCGCGTGTGTCTCCAGAGCTGGCCATCAGCACGCTCGAGTTGGGGCGGCGGATGGAAAAATTGCTGGCCGATGCCGGCCTGGAGAAAATCGGCGATCTGCTCGCCGTTCTGGAAGAGAAGGGCGATGACGGACTGACCGACATCAAGGGGCTGGGCCTCAAAGGGCTGGCCGACTTGAAGAAGGGGTTGCGCGCACGCGGGTACGTTCTCCCAGGCGATGCAGCCGGGGAAATGGCAACCGCCGCATAGTCATACGACGAGGCAGGGGACATCCCCTGCCTCGTTTCATTATGAACCTATCCGAGAATTTATCGTTGACGCACCAGAAACGCTCGCAAGCATAATTCTCGGATAGAGACTATCTGTTTCCACCAGTTTTCTACTCCACACATTCTGTCTTCCTGCCAGATGCGGTTTTTGAGAAGGGCAGGATACATAAATCCATAAGCAGGAGCTTCGTATGAATCAAGACTGTCGCAGTGGATCGATTGAAGTCATCTGTGGGAGCATGTTCAGCGGCAAAACCGAAGAACTCATACGTCGTTTGCGCCGGGCGGTGATTGCCCGCCAGAGAATTCAGGTCTTCAAGCCGGCCATCGACCTGCGCTACACGGAGAAAGCCATTGCTTCGCACAACGGGTTGCAGGAGAACGCGATTCCCGTCAACGATAGCGCCGAACTGTTGGTGCATCTGGATGCGACTGCCGATGTCATCGCCATCGACGAGGTGCAGTTCTTCGATACGGCCATCGTCGACGTGTGCAACAAGTTGGCGGACCAGGGTAAGCGGGTGATCTGCGCCGGACTGGATATGGATTTTCGCGGGGTACCCTTTGGCCCGATCCCGCAACTGTTGGCCATCGCCGAGCATGTGGAGAAATTGCAGGCGATTTGCGTTGTTTGCGGCGCGGCGGCCAGCCGCACGCAACGGCTTATTGGCGGCCAGCCGGCTTACATCGACGATCCCGTCGTGCTGGTCGGCGCCAGCGAAGTCTACGAAGCGCGTTGCCGCGTCCATCACCAGACGCCGCAACGCCCTCAAACTCAGGAGTCGTAATAATGGACATTACCTTACCCAATTCTATAGAGCGTATCCTGTTGGATGAAGCCACGATCCAGCAGCGCGTCCAGCAAATGGCTGACATCATCAGCACCGACTACGCCGGGTTGCGCAATGAGGAATTCCTGCTCGTCGGTGTGCTGAAAGGCTCGTTTATGTTCATGGCCGACCTTGCGCGACGGCTCACCGTGCCGCATCGCGTTGATTTCATCGCCCTGTCCAGTTATGAGGACAGCGCCGAAGCTACCGGTGCAGTCCGCATGATCATGGATACGCGCGCCGACGTCGCCCGGCGGCACATCCTGATCGTGGAAGACATCGTCGATACCGGCTATACGCTGAAGTACCTGTATCGCATCTTCGGCGCGCGCCAGCCGGCTTCGCTGCGCACAGCCGTTCTCCTGAGCAAACCCGACCGGCGCGAAGTCGAAGTCGCGGTGGATTATTTGGGATTTCAGATCCCTGATGTGTGGGTGGTGGGGTACGGGCTGGACTACGCCGACCGTTTCCGTACTCTGCCTTACATTGCAATGCTCAAGCCAAGCGTTTATGAGCATTAGCGGTCAGCCATCAGCAGTCAGCCTTCAGCTAAGAGGCTGATCGCTGAAAGCTGATAGCTGAGGGCTATTCCAGGAGGTCACGATGTCACTATTTGACGATGTCGAAAAAGTACTGATTTCCGAAGCTGAGATCAAAGAGCGGGTTGTCACGTTGGCTGCCGAGATGAATGCACTCTACACCGACGATGATTTGCCCATATTGATCTGCATCCTCAAGGGCGCGTTTCTGTTCCTCGCCGACTTTACCCGTCACCTTACCTTTCGCCACGAACTCGACTTTATGGAAATCTCCAGCTACGGGCGTGGGATGACCAGCGCCGGCTCGGTGCGAATTTTGCTGGACCTGGCAAGCGATATACAAGGTCGCAATGTCATCATTGTTGAGGATATCGTCGATACCGGCAATACGTTGAACTACATCCTGCGCAACTTTGCCGCGCGTCGGGCTGCCAGTGTGCGTGTGGCGACCCTGCTCAACAAGCCGAGTCGCCGCAAGATCGAAGTGCCGGTGGATTTCATCGGTTTCGAAGTGCCGGATGAGTTCGTCATTGGCTATGGCCTCGACTTTGCCGAACAATACCGTAATCTACCCTTCATCGGCGTTCTCAAGCCCGAAGTTTATCAAAACCTCTGAAAAAAGTTGCCGCTCGCATAAAAATCGGATATAATACCCCTCAGTTGAAGCCTCAACTGAGGGGTATATGAATAACAAAAGGTTAAGTCTCGTCAATCTGTTAGTGTGGGGGGGCGTTGCGCTGCTCCTTGTGGGAATCGTGCTAGGCTACCTGAGCCTGGCGCCGACGATCGACGCGTTGTTGCACGTGCCCGCTGCTCCCCCGATGGTCACGGTGGTGGTGACGCCTACGCCAGAAGTCATCGTCCCACTGTTGCCTTTCCAGGGAGAAGCGCCGGACAGTGATACCGCTGCGCCGGAGTCCACACCGATGCCAGAGATCGCCCCTGCATCGGAGATGACACCCCTTCCGACGATCACTTACGTCCCCTATACGCATCCCGAAGATGTTAATCCTGTCATCACGTACACCTTGCCGCAAGAGGGCGTTGTTCCGGCGCGCCTCTTTATCTCGGAAATCGACCTGGAAGCGCCGATTGTCCCGATTGGATTGAAGTACATTGAGATTCGCGGTGTCCGGCAGCCGATATGGGATGTTCCCAACCGGCGCGTGGCCGGATGGCATGAGACGTCGGCGAAGATCGGTGTACCGGGCAACACGGTGTTGAATGGCCACAATACCTCGTATGGTGAAGTGTTCCGCTATCTTTACAAGCTCGATGTTGGCGCGACAATCTTGATCGAAGCGGAAGATGGTGCGACCTACACGTACACCATCACCGAGAGGCTTCTCCTTCCCGAAGCCGGGCAGCCCGTCGAGGTGCGCATTGAGAATGCGAAATACATTCTCCCCACTGCCGATGAGCGGCTGACGCTGGTGACGTGCCATCCTTACAACAGCCTGGCCTACCGCTTGTTGATTATCGCCCGTCCGGTTGTGCTGCCGGCAACCCCGTCTGCGCTCAGAGAAGGAGACTAGTATGAACCTATCGTGGATTGATCGTATTCGACGCAACCATGCTTTGGAACACGCCACACTGAATCTGCTCGGTAAACGCCATCCCGGCGCACAGGCTATGGGAATTTCGGGGCCGCGGGGGTTTACAATTTTCACGTCGCTGACGGCAGAGGAGATCGTCCCGGCCGTGATGGAGGCATTGAGACGGCTCAAGGCGGGTGAGGGCGCTTTGCGTGTGCATCGCAATTGCGGCACGAATACAGTCACCACCGCGACATTGACTACATTGGCGACGTTGTTGGGCATTCAGGGGACAAAGCCATCTTTTCGGAAATCTCTGGAACGGTTGCCTCACCTGATCTTGCTCAACGTGCTGGCTTTGTTGATGGCTCCGACGTTGGCGGAGTGGGTACAGGGCACGCTGACCACCGACCCCAATGTGGCCGATGTGGAAATTGCCTCGGTGTTCACCGACTATTACCGCGGGTTGCAACGGATTCGGGTTCACACCCGGCAGACTTGACGATGTTGCACTTGCTCTACGGCGAGAACGAGCTTCAGCGCGAAGAGGCCCTGGCGGCGATTATCCAACAGGCAGGCCTCACACCGGATTTGCGCGACCTCAACACGGAAACGCTAGAAGCGCCTGCGACGGCTGCCGCGCTGCGTCAGGCGTGCAGTACCATTCCCTTTCTCGGCGACGTGCGTATCGTGATCGCACGCGAATTTTTGTCGCAGACGAAAGGCTCAGCGGCGAAAGAGATTGACGAGATTGCCACGTATTTGCCGGACCTTCCGCCCACCACAGTTTTGATCTTCTGCGAGCGTAAAGCACTCGCTGCGAAGAATCCCGTCCTGGCGCAGGCTAAAAAAATGAACGCCAATATTCAGGCTTTCGCCGTTCCCAACACAAAAGACCTTTCCCGTTGGATCGTCGAGCGGACGAAAATGCACCGGGGGACCATCGATTTCCAGGCCGCCGCCCTGTTGGCGCAGAATATCGGGCCGAATCTGCGCCTGCTGGACCAGGAAATCCGCAAGCTGATGTTGTATTGTGGGGATAACAGACCCATCACCATCGAGGATGTGAGGGTGATGGCGCCTTACATTCAAAGCGCCGACGTGATCTTTGCTATGGTGGATGCCATCGGACAGCGCGAGCCACGCAATGCGGCGCTCTATCTGCACCGGCTATTGGAGGTGGGGGAGCACCCGTTGGGGATTTTCGGGATGATTGTGCGGCAGTTCCGGTTGCTGATTCAGGCGCGCTGGCTGGCCGACCGCGGGGCAGGGGAAGCCGATATCGCTGCGCGGCTAAAACTACATTCGTTTGTTGCCAAAAAGGCGCGCGCGCAAGCACAGCATTTCACCCCGGAGCAATTGCGCGCGGCCTACCAGTTGCTCGCGGATAGTGACCTCGCCATCAAGCGGGGGCTGCTGGAAGCCGAAGCCGCCCTCGATCTGTTGATTGTACAACTGACGAGCCTGTAGTATTACGCCGCGACTTGCTCGACCTTCTCTTGTCCGAGCCAGAAGTGGTGGCGCAACACCCGCGCGGATGAACGCAGCAGAATCCCGTTCACCTTGCGGTCGCCGTCAGGCAACAGCGTTGGGTGAACGTAGCAGACGTTGGGTTTATCCCCAAAACGGTCGTGATACCGCTTCGCTGCCCGCGCCAGCGTCCCTGCCAAATCTGCCGAACCGCCATCGTGCCACAACAATCCTATGTCCATCTTTCCCTCCAATCCTCAACCTGCTCTCCCCATCTCTATCTCTATCTCTATCTCCATCTCCATCTCTCTACTCCACCCGTCGCGCCAGATACCAGGCATTCAACGACAAATCCTGGCACAGATCGAAGACGCCTTCCGGGCAGCGCACGCGGAAGAAGTGCCAGGCCCCTTTGCGCTTCATCTCCGTCCACGCGCGGACGACCGTGTACACGCTGTACTGTTGCCCGCGCCACATAAATCGCTGTGGAAAGTAGTTGTGTCTCCGCGCGATAAGCCGGATCGGTTCACGCCGTGCCACGAGATTGAACAGCATCAGTCACCTCCTAAAATCCACAAACCAGTGCGAAATGTCATATCCCAGATGCGCCGTGCCTTCACGTCGATCACTTTACCGATGGGTAGGATATAGCGCGTCACGATCTTCTGTGTGTTGCCCGGCGCGGTGATCCGCTTCCAGGGTGTGGGCGTCCACGGCGTATTATCCTTGCGCCACCCCAAGAGATACTCGCCGTTGGCTTTTTGGTGGAAGACTTTCAGCGTCGGCCCAAGCAAGTCCGTCCCGATGAAGTCCACGCCAAGCTCGGGTTCGGCGGACAGGGGTAGATACTTCGTCACGATCATATCCCCTGCGTTGGGCCACTCGGAGCTGAAAAAGACGCGCATCGCCACCTCGTCGCCCTCGAAGATGCCCTCGTACTCCATACTGCTACCGATCACGCCGAGGCGGTACACTTCACCCGGTGCCAGCGCGTCGATGTATGTCATCACGACATCGCCCGTACCGGCAATGACCTGCCCGGCGAATGGCGCTTCCGGTTGCAAGTCTGGTTCGAAATCCAGCCCGGATAACACCCTGTTGAGGTGTTCACGGTTGTCTTTGCGAATCATATACTGCACCCGCTCGGCCATATCGCTCAGGGCCGACAGGAAGTCCTCATCTACGCCGTATTGCTCGCCGAGCACCTGGAGCAGCAATACCAGACCATTCTCGTGATCGACGTTATAGCACCCGTGCAGAAAATGGATGGTTTGCACGACGCGCCGCTCCCGACTGCGGGTATACGGCAGACTTGCCTGCCACTCGCACAGGTGCGGCTCCGCGAACAAGGCGCGCAACGCACTATCGCTCGCAAACGCATCGCACTGCGCCAGCAGCAGCTTCAAACGCTCGTACAAGTTTCGAAAGTGCGCGCCCATCGTGCCCTCGCTTATCGTTTTACTCTTCATCGCCGACAATCGTGAACGCCCGCGTGGGTTGCTGCGCGCCAGGCCACGGCCAGGCGTACCCGCCATCGCTCAGCGCGGGTTGTTGCATACCATAGCCCGGCATCGCCTGCGGCGTCACGATGACGACCGGCGGTGTTGCGGTTGGCATCCGCGATGCGTGCTGCTGCATCTCGCGCCGCCAGATCACGATCCCGATCAGCATCGTCGGCAGCATCGCTGCCACACCACACGCCAGCCCGATCAACAGCGCCAGCGAATCTTCACTGAGCCGCTGCGTGACGACGACGGCGACGGCGACTGTAAAGACGACGCCGAGCAACGTCACAAAGCGTCCCAACCGCTTGCCAACAGGTTCTCTCGTTTCCATATTACGCTACACTCCTGTGTGCCAACACCGGCAATTGTGTCCCATAAGAGGCGCCATTGCCGCTCAGCATTCCCATCTGCTGTTTGAGGTCCTTCTCATCGATATAAGCCACCTGAAAGCGGATGGGATTTTCCCCACCACTGACCGCCAGGAAATCACCACGCCCGTTGAGGAGATGCGCGTTCGTCCCGGCGCGGCCTGAGGCAACCCTGGCATCATCTGCTGAAACCACGCGCCCCACCAGTCGCAGCGGAAAATTCGCCCGCATCACGCTGCTGAGGATGGCGGCCGAGGGATGCTGCGTTGCCGCGATGACGTGGACGCCTGCCTGCCTGCCGCGCTGCACCAGGCGCGTCAACGTGTCGGCGAACGGCGCTTCGCCCTGCATCACCAAATCGGCCAGTTCGTCGATGAGGATGACGATGCGCGGGACGGACGTGCCCTGTACCCCGTCGTTGTGTGAAACGATCGCATTCCGACTGGCGATGGGCGCTTCGCCGCGCCGGTCGCGGGACTCCATCACGCGCACCACCGAATGCAGCGCTTCCAACGCTTCTGGCACATCGACAATCGGTTTGCGCGTGAGATGCGGGATGCCGTTAAACGCGGGAAATGCGCGGCCCTTCGGATCGATGCACAGGATTTGCAGCAGGCTTGGCGTGTGTGAGAGCGCCAGCGATGCCGCTATCGTCCGCAGCAGCGCCGACTTGCCCGATCCCGTGGTGCCGGAGACGAGGATGTGCGCCACCTCTGGCGCAGACAACCGTGCGAGCAAGGGTGCGCCATCGTCGGTGAGGCCCAACATCGCTGTAGCAATCGGCAAGGGCATGGCCTCGGGCAGCAGGTTGAGCAACGTCACCGGGCGCGGATTGGGGTTGGAGAACTCCAGGATCACACCTTCCTTGCCCCGGTCGACGCTGAGGGTGGGGACCTGCATCGCCAGCGCCAGGTCATCCGCCAGGCGCTTGATCGAGGCGAAGCGAATGTGCGGCGCGGGATTCAGGAAGAAGCGGATCAGCCGTGGGCCAACCGTGCCGCCCGTAACTCGTCCGGGCGTCCGGTGCGCTGCCAACACGGCCTCTACCCGGTCGGCTTGATATTCCAGATAAGGGCGAAGTGAACGCGACATAAGGTCTCCTCGAAACCACGAATCCTCACGAATAACCAGACTCAGTAGATCGAAATTTCAGCCAGAGCCAGAGTCTTGATCGTTGAACAAATGTTCTAATTTCGAAACGAAAAAAGAACACGCCGAAGCGTGGGATGACAACATATTAGAACTTATGTTCTATACTGATTATACAGCCGGTTTTGGCCTTTGTCAAGCGTTTTTTGGTAGGATTTGGAGAGAACCTTTGATATAGGCGGTTATCTGTCAAGCGACAATTAGAAATTAACATTAACGACAATTAGAAATACCCATGCCGTAGGGCTAGACCTCGGCGACCTGGGGCACGGGATCCGCAGCCAGGACAATACCATTGCGCCGGGCGGCTTCTT